>Ga0308004_10000608_pt1 | contig 16839 bp, 12 predicted proteins | sample Neamet38_FD_203156 | JGI IMG/M metagenome (GOLD analysis project Ga0308004, IMG submission 203156) | Marine microbial communities from water near the shore, Antarctic Ocean - #38 | ecosystem: Environmental > Aquatic > Marine > Unclassified | place: Southern Ocean | collected 2014-06-06 | reverse complement strand
TATCTTTAAATCCCTCAATGTTTTTTGAGGCCAGATATTTTCATAAGTATTTCTTAAAAATCCATTGGTTTGCAGGCCATTGAAAAGTGGATGATCTTTGGCAATATGCGGAATACATGTCCACAATCCTCTTGAAGGATGTACCTTTGCCGTAAACGGAGTGGCGTATGATTCAGCTTTCACGCTGTCTGTCAATCGGTCAAGATAAACTGCAGTACCTCCGTTTTTCACAAAATCTTTTAAGCTTTTAAATCGCTTTTTCTCCTTATCATTAGTCGCTTTATTTGAACTCACCAAAACAGGAATATTCTTCGAAGTCAACCGGTTAAAATCTAAGGTTTGAATTTTTAAATTTTTTAGTTGTTTTTTAAGATTTCCCTCAAAATCCAATAAGGCAACTTTCCCCTCTGGAGGGGTTAAACTTGCAGCATTAAAAACCTCAAATTCAATAAAATTTTCGGTTAATAAGGTGTCATCTTTATTAACTACTTTGACCTTTACTTCATAGCTACCGCTCCATTGACTGGTGTCAAGTTTCTTTGAAAATAAATTAATAACTCCCGATTTCCAATCTGCTTCTAAGGTTTCTTCAAAAACAGTCATCCCTTTAGTCGACTCAATTGAAATTAAAAATTTCCCTTCAATCCCGTCCAAGTCATTGATTCCAATGATTTTTAAGTTCATTCCTTTCTCCGCATAAACGTTTCTCGGTAGGGTTCTGATCGAAACAATCCTGGGCTGGTTGGCTGCTTTAGTTGCTTCATAAGCATAAGTTTTTGGGTTACGCCAAATGTCCAAAAGACCTGCTCCCATGATCCAATCCCCAGCGGTCAACGCATGAACACAATAACCGTCCATATGAGGGTTAGAGCGAATAGCTTCAATCATTCTTTTGTTCGCTGTTCCGTGGACATGCTGTTGATCCAAATAAAACTGTTTCATATCGGGGTACAAGTCCTTCAATCCTGTCTCGACGAGTATTTGTTGTTGCTCTTTGTGCAGACGTTTATAATATCTATAAGCCGGAGTCAAGGGATTTCCCTCCTTTGCAAATCTTTCATTATTTTTTTTTAATTCCGGTAAACTACCGTAGCCCAGCTCAGACAAAAAAGACATTAAACCTGGAACTACTTTTGACTTTCCTTCCATCTTAAATCCACTGATACCATACTCCTTTTTTTCCTCGTCGGACATGGCCATAGAAACATATCCATTATAAACCTTTTCGTTTATGTAAGCCCCGGCATAATTATGAATATCATTAAATTTAGTAGGCTCATATTCATGGGGCAAATACATATTGGCTCCAAAAGCCCAGCCTCCTGATTCATCTAAAATCAATCGGGTGGGATCAAGCTCCCTGGAGAGCATTGCCATGGGTCCTATAAGTTGATTGAGTACTGGGCGGTGTAATTCATTAAACAGTTCCCACTGAACGATACAAGCCCTGTTTCGATCTTTTAAAATGGTCGCTTTGACTTCATTGGCAACCCGGCTCGGAAGATAGGGTGTCGATAAGGGTAGGCCCATACACTCCAGAGCTGGACTCCCCACGACCATAATCCCCATTTCGTCGGCAAGATCAAGCCACATCGGCGAAGTGGGATGTCGCCAAGGACGAATCATGTTAAAACCGGCCTCTTTAGCCAATCGGATTTCCTTTCTTGCCATTTCTTTAGAATCAGGAAATGCTATCCCATTTGGGTAGAGCCCTTCAAAAAAGGTAGCTTTGATGTAGATTCGTTTCCCGTTTAAGTAAAAATCTTTATCCCTTATGGTCAATTCCCGCATCCCAAATCTTTCGCTCCAATAATCGGAAAAAAGTCCATCTTTTTGAATTGTTATTTTTGCACGATATAAATTCGGAGTATCTGGAGACCAATATTGTGTGTCTTGTATTTTAACTACTATTTCGTGGTTATTTAACCCAGGATGGACTTTTATTTTTTCTTTTACTATTTTACTTTTATCATTGGCATCCAATAGGTTGAGTTGAATCCCGATTTCGGCTCCCTTGATTGCCGTGTGGTCTATGCTAAGTTTAAATGTCGCGGTATTCTCGTTGAGGTTAGGCATTATAAATACATCTTTTATATAGGCATCTCCAGAAGCAACAAGTCTTACGTTTTGCCAAATACCTCCAGAAATTCCACCCCTCCATTGGGGGGTTTCTAAGGCCTTAACGCCATCAATATTTTTATCTGATAATAGGATTGGACCAACAACGCGCAATATCAAAACATTTTCTTTTCCTGTTTGAATCATTTCATCTATTCGAAATTCAAAAGGAGTAAACCCTCCTTCATGAAAGCCGACGACTTCATCGTTAATCCAAACTTCTGAAAGGTAATTGACCGCATCAAATTGCAGGCGGATGATCTTTTCTTCCCAATCTTTTGGAACTTCAAAAGCATAACGGTAGAAGGCCACGCCCTCATAGTCCTGTTCTATTAATTCCCAGCTGCTTGGAATCGAAATTGATTTTTTGTCTTTAAGAGATCGAAAAACCTCGTCTTTTTGCCAGTTTTGATCTGCGCCTTGGTTATTGTGATCAAAAACAATTTCCCAATTCCCGTTTAGGGAGATGATGTTTTGCTCTTGAGAAAGCACTAAAAAAGGATGGATTAAAAACCAACTATATACAAGAATTTTTAATTTTATCATTTTAATTTTTAATTATAAGTCCATTTAGTTTTAAGGGTGAAACCATCATAGCCATTTTATCACGCATTTCTAATAAAATATTTTGATTGTCTACGTTATACTTTACTAAATTATTCCATTCACTGGGGTCGTTTTGATGATCGTATAATTCTTCTTTCCCGTTATTATACAAAATATATCGGTATCGATCCGTTCTGATAGCGTAGTGTTGTAAAGAAGGGTCGTTTTTAAACTCTGGGCCTGCGTAAACAACGGTTAAAGCTGGCTTTTCACCTTTCCAACTTTTGGCTTCTGGATTTTCAATCAAGGTTCTTAAACTGTGTCCGTCCATCGCGTGACCTTTTTCGTTTTTAATGGTATCATCAGATAGGCCACAAAAGTCCATTAAGGTAGGATAGACATCAATAAGGGAGACTACTTTTTTAACTTTAGAGTCAGGTATTGAAACACCTGGGACTCTCATAATAAGTGGAACCCTAGTGCTTTCTTCCCAGAGGGAGTTTTTATAGAGGTAATCTTTTTCTCCCATGTGAAATCCGTGGTCACTTGCCAAAACTACCAAGGTGTTTTCCTTAAGGCTTGACTGATCAAGGGCATCCATTACTTGACCTACATTATCGTCAACTGCTGCAACACAGGCAAGGTAGGCTTGCGTCCAACGCTTAAGTCCTTCCTCCTCACTACCATAAGATTCAATAATATCTTTAAATAGTTTTTCCCCTCTACTAAGGGCAAACTCATTTCCTTGATCATAGGAAACTTGTAAAAAAGTGTCATCAGCATCCCCCTCTTTTTTGATTGTAATTTTAATTTCACTCAAAGGAAATCGATCAAAATATTTTTTTGGGGCAATTAGTGGCGTGTGCGGTCTGAGAAATCCAACGGCTAAGAAAAAAGGTTTTTCGAGAGGTTGTAAGGCAAGAGATTTTATTTTTTCTGCAGTCCATGCTGCATTTTTTTCATCAGGAGTTGGATCCCGGTCATCATCATTTTGATAGCGCATAGGATGCGTGCCTTCTTTTTGATAACCATAAATCCATTGAATAGATTGTCCATCTGCGCTTGTTCTTCCTGCTAAATTGGTCAACGGCCCTAGTGAGCCGTCAATTGAACCAATCTTAGAAAAAGGAGCTGGTACATCTGGGTGTGGCAATCGTTGGGTGCCATCGAAAACTACGGGGCCATAATCTGGATGGTTTTCGAAATGATTCCAGTTGGCTCTTTTAAGATGGTGTAATATTTTTCCAGTACCTATAGCCTGATACCCTTCTTTTATAAATTGCTCGGAAAGGGTTCTTGTGTTTTTTAGTACCGGATTATTAAACCAAGGTGAAAAGAAAAAATTTCCAGATTTATGTGGGTAAACTCCCATCATCATACTTGCTCTTGAGGGGCCACACATAGGCGCATTTGTATGTGCGTTGAGAAAAGAAGTGCCAGATTTTGCCAGTTTGTTTATGTTTGGGGTTAAGGATTGCGGGTGCCCTTTAAAAAGTTCAATGCAATCGTTGAGGTCATCAATCATGATCAACAGTACATTGGGCTTTTCGACTGGAGGGGTTTGACAGGCTGCTATTATTATAATGTTTGTGGCAATAAGTAAGGACCGTAAGTTATGTTTAGAGGTGAATAGCCATTTTAATTTCATTAATTTGAGTTTTTAATTATAAAATAAAGTTTAATTATTATTCATTTAAAAATATTAATTAATACAGTAAATTTTTAGAGGTTTATTACCTCAAGCTCGCCGTTTTTTATCTTAAATTCGGCTTCAATAGAAAACGGCTTATTTTAAACAATAATTTTTTATGGTTAATATAATGATTTGACCGAATCTCAATTTAATTTTTAAAGTAAGTTCTAAAAAATTTAAGATTATAAAATCTAACAGCATAGGTTGATTCGCAACACATACTAAAAGGATTCAGAAAAATTCTATACTTTCGTGCTTCTTTAAAAAAGCTCACTAATCTCCGATAGTGGCTTTTTCTCCATTTTCATCTATGGCAACAAATACAATGAAACATTCACAGTTTTGCTTTTTTTCATTGTTGATTAAATTTTTACTCGAAACCTCAACTTTGATTCTCATTGAGGTGACACCCGTTTTAATGATTTCTGCTTTGAGTTTTACCAAATCCCCAATACTGATAGGTTTTAAGAACTCGATGTCATCTACAAACTTGGTGACGCAATATTTCCCACTAAACTGAACGGCAAGAGCATAGCCTATTTCATCGATCCACTTCATCACTTTTCCTCCGTGGACATTTCCCCTGTAATTGACATCTACTGGTTCGGCTAGAAAAGACATTTTTAGTTTTTGATTTTTCATTTTACTGTTTCTTTTATTAAATGAATTGGATTTGTTGTTATCTTTCGAAAGGTTACTTTTTTTATTTAATTGCAAAAGAAAAATTTCACGATTCTTACAAGAGATTTTCGTTTGGGATAAATTTAGTGGTTCTGAAAAGACCCTTCAAGTAAGTTTTGCTTAGGGTCACTAAAGCTAGGCTGATTTTATTTTGATTTAAACTTTGGCGACAGACAAATTCAATTACCGAATTGATTTAATAAAACAGCTTCCTTTTTTATGCATTTAATAGAAGAAATGAGATCTGGTAATATAACCAGGCTTCAAAAGGCAATGGGACAAACTCGTCTATAAATGTTAGTTTCACTTATTTAGGAAATTTAGAAACCCCAAAACTAAATGAATATGATATTCCTGTTATTTAAAAAAAACGTTAATAAAGTTAATTAGAGTTTAATACTATTTGCCGTTTTTTTAAATGAACACTTCAAAAACAAAATATTTGTCCCATTTAACATTAAAACTACTGCTGAGTTAGGTTTTAAAATGATCCCAGGAGTTGGCAATAAAATTTCATGTGAATTTATAGAATATAGACCTCATCTAAATCTAAACTCAATTTAGAAAATAAATTGAGAAGTATGTTGATAAAAAAGAAGTTAAAAGGTTGGAGCGTTTTGTTTATTTGAAATAAGATAGTCTCATGAAATCCTTTATATAGCTTTTAAGAAGATTACTTATTTTTCTAAACAACCGTTTCAACGTTACATCCCTAAAATGAAAATAGGTTTATTTTGAATAACGAATTATGACTTATGTTTGATTTTATAAATATTTTGTTACTTTTAAATTCAAATACTTTTTATACTAAAATGGAAGAATTTACAATAATTGCGCCTGAATATTTTGAAGTTGTTAATTCAATCAATACCGTTTGGGTAGCTTTGTGCGCTGCCCTTATTTTTTTTATGGAGGCTGGTTTTGCAATTTTAGAGGCTGGTTTTGTTCGATCTAAAAACGCGATGAGTATCATCGCAAAAGTCATCATTGACATTATTTTTGGAGGAATTGCTTTTTTTATTTTTGGATTTGGAATCGCCTATGGTTCGTCTAATGGATGGATTTCATTTGATCTTGGAATAACTGATGCTGATTTAGGATTAGGATTAACAATATCTAATAAATTGTTTTGGTTTATTCAACTCGGATTTGCTGTTGCTTGCATATCAATCGTGTCTGGGGCTTTAGCGGAGCGCATGAAGCTCTGGTCCTACGCGCTTCTTGTAATAATATTCTGTTCAATCATGTATCCAATTGTTGCCAATTGGGTTTGGAATCCAAACGGTTGGTTAGCCTTGAGAGGATTTAATGATTTTGCTGGATCGGCAGCGGTTCATACAATGGGAGGGATTGCCGCACTAGCAGCCGCTATAGTTTTGGGGCCAAGGTTGGGTAAATACAATAAAAACGGGTCCGCGAATATCATCCCAGGGCATAATCTCCCTCTTGCTGCAACTGGTGGCTTTATATTATGGTTTGGATGGTTTGGATTCAATCCAGGGTCTACTTTAGCAGCTGTCGGAAATTGGGAGTTAATCGGTATTGTTGTTGTCAATACATTTTTAGCCTCTGCTGCTGGGGGTATTTCGACCATGATCTACACTTACTTTTCTTATGGTAAAATAGACATCACTATGGTAATAAATGGAATTCTAGCGGGTCTTGTCGCTATAACAGCAGGATGCAATGTTGTTGATCCCCTTTCGGCTATAATTATTGGTCTTTTTGCTGGCGTACTTGTTGATTTAGGGGTCATTTATATAGATAAGCTAAAAATAGATGATCCAGTTGGTGCAATTGCAGTACACGGGATTAATGGCATCTTTGGTACAATTGCAGTTGGTTTGTTTGCTTCAAAAGGAGGCCTATTTTTCGGAGGTGGTGTGTCTCTTTTGGTAACTCAATGCGTCGGCGTGTTAACCATAGCGATCTTTTCTTTTGTAGTTACTTTCATCATAATGAAATTATTGAAAAATACCATAGGCGTTAGAGTTTCAAGAGAGGATGAAATAGCCGGAATAGACTCCGCTTCTTTTGGTGTTAAGTCTTATTCAACCTATGAATAGTTAAATTAAATAATATGAAAAAAATTGAAGCAATTATTAGACCGTCAAAACTAAGAAACGTTCAAGAGGGTTTAAGGAGTATTGACATCCCTTGTTTAACAGTAATTTCAGCCTCTGGAAGCGGTTTACAAAAAAGTTATACAAAAATATATAGAGGTACTAAAGATTCACTTGCACTTCAAAATAGAATAATGATAATTTGCGTTGTTAGTGATGAAAATTTAGAAAGGTGTGTTGATATTATTCTTGATTGTGGATCTAATGGAGAGGTTGGAGACGGAAAAATATTTATCTATAACGTTGAGGATGCGATACGAATGAGTACCAGAGTAAGGGGTCATAACGCCATTCACTAATACCTGCTTTTGTTAACCCTTTTTTATAAGGGAGTACATGAGAGAGTTAAAATATTGATTTTTTAATTTACCAATCAATTTAGAAAATACCAAAGGTTAGTCAACATTCCCAAACATTATATAATTCCTCTTCAGTACCAATAGGCATATTGTCTTCAGTTAGATTTGGGGTTTCAAAACCCAGGAAATAGGTTTAACTAGCTTTTAAATGGATCTATGCCCCTTTTAGCAACAATGCTAATATATTACTAATGATATATATTTGATATATGAAATTAAATCTAGACATCTTTGTAATATTCCTTTTTGCAATGGTTTTAGTTCAGGGGCACTCTCAGAATTCAATTAATCAGTATGAGGCTCTTCGTCTTAAAAAAGAGCTTGGACTTCAAAAGTCTTATCGAGTATTAAAAACTACATTTAAAAGTTTAGATGGGTTTCAAGCTTATTACCCTGGAACTAAAATAACCCTTGAGAAAATACTACGACACCACTTTTACACGGCAATTCATATTAATCAAAAAGATAATAAATTGTTCTCGATGGATTTAACTGAATTCCAATTAAAAAACAATACTTCAGAGGAAGAAATAACAAAAGAAACAGTTAAGCTAATTGGAAATATGTTTTTTGGTTCAAAGGAACTTAAAGTAATACCTATTCAAAAAAAGTGAAGAGAAATTGATAATATTAATTGATGGAGGGGGGAAAAGAGTGGTGGGTCTATATTGTTGTATGTTCAGATGGAAGCATGTACACTGGAATTACAACAGTACTAGAAAGGAGAATCGCTGAACACAATGATTCAAAAAAGGGGGCTAAGTATACAAGAAATCGAAGGCCTGTTAATTTAGTGTATTCTGAAATACTTCCCGATAGATCTGCTGCATCAAAACGAGAATATTATATCAAGAAATTGTCAAGAATAGGTAAACTAAAATTAATTGACCTTTAATGGCTCTTGAAATAATTAAATAAAAATCTGTCCATAATATTAAGGACTTCTTTTTTATAGTTAAAAACACTCCTTTTGACAAGTTGGATTACCTTATATTTATTGAATAGAAAGAACTATGAAATTAAACTTATTGTCTTGTTTTGCTCAGCGGCCTGACAGAAGAGCCATAATAAAATGTATTGCAGAAATTTCTTCTAACATTAACGAAAGTTTATCTACAGAACTAACCGATATTCTTTTAGAAGGAGACTCTGTAGAAATTGAGATAGGAGATAAAAGTTCTGGTTCTGCTTTAAGAGCTTTGCGGAAATTAAGTATTGACTATGGATTTATAGAGTAAATCATATCCCTGAAACTCCTTCCTATGGCGGATAAACTTCTCGCCTAAACATAAGAAATCACTAGATACTTTTCCCAAAAAATTGAATATAAAAAATAATAATGATTTAGGTTGTCAATTTAATCATAGCCATTATTTACGATAAATTCAAAATAGAATGAAAAAGGATCAAAAGCTAATTGAGATAATTAAAAGAGAAACAAATCTTAACTAAAAGTAGATTTGTACTGTTCCTGATTCAACATTATATCAATTATTTTAATTAAATTGTTTGTAATTTAATGAGCGTTTTAAAATCATTTTCCATGAAAAAAATCACTTTACTTTTCCTACTCTGCCTTCCTATTGTTTTATTATCACAAGTATTTACTTTTAAAGTTAATGGTCAAAATCATCGTATTTTGATGGATAATAATTATCTTATTGAAACCGTTTTCATGAAAAATGATGGCACTTTTATTCTTTCTCGTGGGGGTTATTATATCAAAACTGCCAATGGTATAGATATTACATTCGAATTTAATTCAAACTATGCTCTTGACAGTTTAACTTCATTTCGTTATTCATTAAATAAGACATGGAAAAATATATCCCAATCATCTCAAGTACTTGAAGGAAAATGGTTAATGGCTGGACGCGTTAAAGCTGAAGGCGAACAAAGGCGAGATCTCACGGCATCCAGAAAGACATTAAAGTTTTTATTGGATGGTTATTTTCAATGGACCGCCTTCGATGCGAAGTCCATGCGCTTTATGGGATCAGGAGGAGGAACCTATTCTGCACAAAACAAAGAGTATATTGAAACTCTCGATTATTTCTCTAGGGATAACACAAAAGTTGGCAAGATATTGCCCTTTGGTTTTTTACAAAAAGACAACGATTGGTATCACAAAGGGTTAAATAGTAAAGGCAAGCTGATGCACGAGATTTGGCACAAAAGAATTTAATTCATTAGAATAAAATTTTTTGCTAAAACTATTGAACTGGTTTTGGCAAATTACTGAACGCCCAGTAGATTATTAAGATCCAGACATATGAAAAAGAGTATAATCTCAATATTCTATAATTTCATTTTTGCTCAATTGATGCTATTTTTAGCTATTTTTTATTCTTTTTTCGCTGTTTTTGTTCAATTTTAGATCATTTTGGCACTTTTTTGACTTTACTTAATTTATAATATTGATCTGTATTTTTAAACCACAGGCATATCATCTTCAGTAAGTTCTAGCGTCACTAAATAGCTTTAGTGACGCTTTATTTTAAACCAAAGGCATCTCCCGTTCAGTAGGTTCGTGTATTTCTAGTCCTCTTAAACAAGTCAAACTAGCGTTTATTAATAAGTGTCCCATATCCTTCTGAAGCTTGGTTATACTTACTTTATCTTAAAGGCTTCTGTCGCACCAAGAGACTTATTAGACTTTCTATTTTTTTCATGAACTCGTGGTTTTTATCTTTTTTTTTAAAGACCTCGATGCACCTTCTAATTATCAATTATTAACATAATTGAAAATATAAAAGTTAAGCCGGTTTCAGCTACTGTAAATAAATGTATTTGATCGTTTTAAATGATTCTCAACCATTAATTGAACCCATGGTTATATAAATTATTAAAGTAACCACGCAAAGAGAAATAGAGAAGGGTTTGGTGTACTTCCAGTGTTCCATTTTAACCAGCTTTAAATCACTGATTTTAAATTTATTTTTATTCGGATAATAGTAAGAAATTATGTACATCACAAACAAATTCAAAATAAATTCGATTCCCCAAATATGAACAAAATGGATCCCTGTTTCGAAAACAAAGCTAGCTAAAAGATAAAAAGTTAAGCCTACAAACAGTGCAACCTTTGCTGCTAAAGCAGAAATGCTTTTTGTGAAAAAGCCCACTAACATAATGGAGGCTATTGGAATGAAGAAAATACCATTCAATTGCTGTAAGAGTTGATATAATCCATCGGGAGCTTTAGCCACAAAGGGAGCGACTAAAATGGCAAAAATGGCAAGTATGGCAGAAGTTAGTTTGCCAATATAAACCAATCTTTTATCAGAGGCGTTTGGATTAAAATGTCTTTTATATAAATCTAAACTAAAAATGGTTGCAGAACTATTAAGCACACTATTGAATGTGCTCAAAACTGCTCCCATAACAATAGCAGCAAAAATTCCAACAAAACTAGCCGGTAAAACTTTCTTGATGATTTCAGGATATACCATGTCTTGACTTTCATATAACGAATCGCCGAAATAATAAAAGCCAATCACACCTGGCAGAATAATAACTAGGGGAATAAAAATTTTAAGAAGCCCTGTAAAAAGTAATCCCTTTTGAGCTTCCTTTAAGTTTTTTGCAGCCAAGGCGCGTTGGATAATAGTTTGGTTCATACACCAAAAGTAAATTTGATTCACAATCAGTCCTGTAAAAAGTACTTCAAAAGGAAGTGCTGAATCTTTGGCTCCTATGACGTTGAACTTTGTAGGGGCGTAATTAAAAACTTTAGTTAATCCTTCCATAGGATTCCCCTCTCCTATGCTCAATAAAGCTAAAATGGGTACTGCTAAACCTCCGATAAGTAATCCATAACCGTTTATTGTATCTGAAACTGCTACAGCTTTTAGACCTCCTAAAATTGCATATAATGAACCGATTAATCCAACAATAACTACTGTAATCAGTAGTGCCTCATCTTTTGAGACTTCAAGTACTTCGGAAATATTGAATATACTCTCTAAATTTATCGCCCCAGTATAAAGAACTATAGGAAGGAGTGTCACCACAAAAGAAATCATTAGGAAAAAGGCAATATAAGACCTCAGTTCACCATCAAATCTATTTTCCAGATACTCGGGAATAGTAGTCAGCCCCATTTTTAGGTATTTAGGTATAAAATAGACTGCAGCTGCAACTAAGGCAAGAGCAGAAGTTACCTCCCAACCGATCACAATAAAGCCATTTTTGTATGAAGAACCATTCATTCCGATCAGATGTTCTGTAGAAATATTTGTTAGTAACATGGAGCCAGCAATGACTACCCCAGTCAAACTTCTTCCGCCCAAAAAATAACCGTCTTTGGAAGTCAATTTTTCCTTCCTTAATCGATACCATGCATAGATTGCTACAAACAATGTATAAGCTAAAAAAGTAGTAAAAGTAAACATGATTTAAATGATTTCTGAAAGTAAAACCGTTCGGTTTTGTTTGCTTGATTTCTCAGCAGCAAGACTTATCGCTAATGATTGAAGTCCATCTTGAAATGTTAATTCTGAATCATTATTTTGTTCTAAACACTGGACAAAAGAATCTAAAATATTGATATAAGATTGCTTGTACCGCTCAATAAAAAATCCAACTGGTTTGGATCCGTGTAATCCACTATTATTGGCAAAATAAACACTATCATCTGACTTATTTTGAGATGAAAGTAATCCTTTTTCGCCAAAAACCTCAATACGCTGGTCATAACCATAAGTACTGTTTCTGCTATTTTCTATAGTTGCAAAACCTTTGTTTTTAAATTTTAAAATAGTTACTGCTGTATCTACATCCTCAACAGTCTTTAAAGGAAGATCCCCAAAAATACTCGCCGTTGAATATACCTCTGTTATTTCACTATTCATTAAATATCTTGCTAAATCAAAATCATGAATAGCCATATCCAAAAATAGCCCTCCCGAAGTTTTTATAAATTCCATAGGTGGCGGACCTGGATCCCTACTGATAATTTTAACAGACTGGGGAGCTCCCAATCTACCCTCATTCAATTCTTTTTTTATTTTTAAAACATTCGGGTCATACCTTCGGTTGAAACCAACCATAAACTTAACTGGATTTGCATCTAATAAATTTTTTATTTGCTTAACATTTTCAATTGATAAGTCTATCGGCTTTTCACAAAAAATATGCTTTCCAGCTGCTATTGACAACTTTAAGTGTTCAAAATGAAGTACTGTAGGAGATGCGATGATAACTGCATCAATTTCACCCTCAGATAGCATGTCATCGAAAGAAGTGAATAGCCCTTTTACATTATGTTTTTTGGCATACTCGAGACTTTTCTCACTCCCACTACAAGCTGCTGTAACAATAGCATCTGAGATGATGTGCTGAATGTTAAAAAGATGAACTTTCCCGATTCTTCCTAAGCCAACAATTCCGATCTTAATCATTTAATATTCAGTTAAAAAATGAGCTCTTTAGGAAGATATTTATCAATTAAATTTTCGTAATACGGTCTTAAAGCTTTGGCATCTGGTGGAACAGGAGCTTTTGAATACAAATCATAGGGGTTGAATTTCTTTACCCATTCAAAGTTTTTGTGATCTTCCTCATTCATCAAATGAGCGTAAGCTTCTTCACGGTGTTGTGCATAAAATGAATGATATCGAATAATATAAAGTGCTGGTTTGGGTAAATAATCTTTCATTACATGGTATAAGTATTCGTCGTGTCCCCAGCTCATTTTCACATTCTCTAAGCCACAGTGTTCATAATATATTCCAAATTTAGTATTGTAACGTTCATCGGAGAAGTCCGAATTTTCAGTAAAAAATTCAGAATAAACAATTTTATCAGAAAACTCACATCCTACGGGATAGGTGTCACCAACAACTGCCCACTGAGGCTCACCGTAGAGACATAAAACTTTGCCTAAATCATGTAAAAGACCAGTCAGTACAAACCAATCAGGATGACCGTCTTGACGAATGGCCTCTGATGTTTGAAGTAAATGTTGTAATTGATCCAATTCGATGTCAGGATCACTATCATCAACTAGGGTGTTGAGATAATCTAATGCATCCCAAACAGACATTTTTCTCTTATCCAAAGTAAGAAATTCATTTTGTTTAGCAACTACAAAATCATAGTTTTGAAATTGATGATTGATTTTATAAAAATTTCTGACCAATTCATCTCTTGGAGAATCATTGTAATTTCTATAGTCTTCCTTTTGCTTTTTGTTTGCTTCTGGGTAACGCTTAACTAAATCATCTTCCCAATCTTCTAGTCTATTTAATGGTGTATTTATATCCATAAAACTATTTTTTTGTAAGTTTATGTAAATGTTCTTAGTAGCTTAAACCTGTCAAACCTTAAATCAGATAGATAAACTACTTTTCCGAATTCATAATTTCAAATATAAATATATCTATTTTAAATTTATCCTTAAGTTTCTAGGGGATATTAAATCCGCTCTTGTGTCAAGAGTTATGATAATTTAAAGCAGGAAAATCAAAATATAGCTTATAATTGAGGTTTTAGAGTTAATTAGTGATTTAGAAATAATATTATCAATATTTACTTCACGCAGGCGTGGTCGAAACTATTAAGATTCAATAATAGCTATTAACTAGAGTAATTGATAATCTATTTAACTAAATAATATAGTTCAGAAACTTCAGAGGCTCTAAAGTAACCAAGAGGGTATGCATTCGAAGGAGAAAGGTTTTTAATATTACCATTAAGATTAACAGGTATTTGAAACGCTCCACCGCCTGATCCTTGGATATTTTGTTCAATCAATAATTTCCAATAATGATAGCCTCTTTTTGATAAACCATATTGACGAAATCGAATCTCATCATTTACTTTAATATTTTTACCAAATATAAATCCATCATAAATAAAACCGTCATTAAAATCATCACTATAGACTTTATATTCTGAGACATCTAATGGTTCCCCTTTAAATTCAAAAAATGTAAAATTTCTTTCGTTTTTTGGGTCCATACAATAAGCATTAAGTTGAGTTCTTTCTTTTTTAAAAAAGAAAACGGATTTTTGTTTTACACTATCGATAGTTGAAACAGGCATTAGGTTCTCTGAACCAGTATATTTTTGGTCTTTATAAGTTATGTTTAAATGAAGTTCCTGATTAAGTACGTAAGGAATAGTATCTAAAGGGATGTAATGTCCCGGAGATTCTATTGTCTCCGAAAATACATAACGGTTTTCGTCTCCATCTATAATGTTTACTTCAGCTCCAATAGCCGGCTTGAAGATATTTGAAAAATATGATGAGCTAATTGATAAGACCACTTTTTGCTCTGTTTTACGGGTTTCTTTAATCCAGTTAATTTGAGCCTCTATCACAAGAAGTGGTTCTGAATCATCGACTTCAACCTCAACGGGGGCTTCACAGCTTGAAAAGATAAAAACACCAATCAATACAAGAAGAGTTTTCTTCATAAATTAAAATTTAAAGTTGTAAGTTATTGAAGGAATGATTCCAAAAATGGATAGTCTAATGGCCTCATTAAGGCCTGTGTCACTATTATTTTGAAATCTAATTGAAGCTGCGTTTTGGCGGTTATACAGGTTATATATTCCAAAAACCCATTGTCCACTTGCAAAAGATTTGTTTTCTTTTTGTGGGGAGTAAACTGCCGAGATATCAAAGCGATGGTAAGCAGGTAATCGACTGCTATTTCTAGAAGCATAATTCGGAATTGAAAATCCGGAAAACTCATATTGTGCATTAGGGTATGTAATAGGCTGTCCCGTTTGGTAAATTAAATTAGTATTTAAAGCCCATTTTTCACTGATTTGATAACTTGTAGTAATTGACAGGTCATGAGTCTTATCATGTGGCGTGAGATACCAATCTCCATTATTAATACCGACCTCTTCAGGAGTTCTTCCTGAAGTTTTTTGCTCAGATTTTGAAAGAGTGTAGGCGATCCATCCGGTTAATTTACCTTTACTTTTCTTCATTAACACTTCAATTCCTTTTGCTCTAGCTTGACCGTTTAGCAGTACTTGCTCGATTGCATTATTGGCAATTAATTCAGCCCCATCTATATAATCTAAACGGTTTTGAATGTCTTTGTAAAAACCTTCTATTTCTAAACTATAGCTACTATTTTTGAAGGCTTTAAAATATCCTAAAGCAAACTGGTCTAAAAGTTGTGGCTCTATAAATCTCCCACTAGGCGCCCATACATCAATGGGAGTAGGGGAATTAGTATTAGAAATTAAATGTAGGTACTGAACCATTCTGTTATAACTCATTTTAACTGATTGATCTGACCTAAGCTGATAAGAAATAGATATTCTTGGTTCTAAATTATAGAAAGACTTGATGACTTCTTCTTTATCGTAATCAATAGTCTTTATTGCTTTTGCAGATTCATAGATTTTTAAATCACTATAATATATAAGAGGATTATCATTTTTATACTCATTAAGCTCTTGCCCCAATCTCAAAAAACTACTAAAGCGAGCTCCAAATTGAACATTAACACTGGGACTTAATTCGAATTTAAAACTACCATATAAAGAGTTTTCAAAAGCAAACTTATCTATTAATTTATTTGTTTGAATTCCACTAGTTTCATTTGTAGGATTGATTAAGCCTGGATCAAACTCATAGTAAATACTATTCAGTCCGTATTCAAGGCTTAGCTTATTTTTTAAATAATGTTTAAAATCATATTTCAAGTTAAAATTATTAATTCCTAAGTTCCAGTCAAAATTTGCAAGCCCAAAGTCTAAGTTGTAATCATAATTTGAATAAATCAATGAAAGATTTGAAAATAGTTTTTTGGAAAAAAGATGATTCCACCTAAAGTTTGCAACGGAATTACCATAGCGAACATTAAAGAGATTGTCAATATCAAAAACATCTCTACCAAAGTAACCAGAGATATAAATATTATTGTTTTCATTAACTTTATAAGTAAATTTTGTGTTTAAATCATAGAAATATGCAATACTATTATCAACCCCAGCGAGAGGTAAAAATAGGTGAACATAGCTGCTTCTACCTGAAAGAAGAAAGGATCCTTTTTGTTCTTCTAATGGCCCTTCAATTAACAACCTACTTGAAATCAAACCAATTCCTCCTTGCGCCGAAAGCTTATTACTGTTTCCATCCTTTTGATGAATATTTAAAACAGCAGCAGCACGTCCACCATATTTTGAGGGTATACCTCCTTTATAAAGATGTATGTTTTTGATTGCATCCGGATTAAATACAGAGAAAAACCCCAAAAGATGTCCAGAATTAAAAATAATAGCTTCGTCCAATAAAATCAAGTTTTGATCTGCAGCCCCACCTCTAACATTAAAGCCAGTGGCTCCTTCA
>Ga0308004_10000606_pt1 | contig 16871 bp, 22 predicted proteins | sample Neamet38_FD_203156 | JGI IMG/M metagenome (GOLD analysis project Ga0308004, IMG submission 203156) | Marine microbial communities from water near the shore, Antarctic Ocean - #38 | ecosystem: Environmental > Aquatic > Marine > Unclassified | place: Southern Ocean | collected 2014-06-06 | reverse complement strand
CATAATAATAAGTAAATATTTAATTATAGTATTAGTTATATAGTATGTGAATATTGGTAATTAATTGTTTTACATATTTTATACATGATTTATTAACAATTAATAATTTATATAAGTGAAGAGTAATGTTTAAATAGAGACTTTATTTAATTTTGTTAGATAAATTGTATATTAATATTTCACATGTTTATTAATGTTTATAAAAACCAGGTTTTACAGTGAAAAATAAAAAACATCATTATTTCAAAAGATGGTAAAAATAATACTTAATTATCAACATTTTATTCATGAGTAATACATATCAAATATACCTAATTTCAGACTCTACTGGCGAAACTTTAGATAGGGTATTTTTAGCAATTAAGGCTCAATTTAAAAATATTGAATATGAAGTTAAGTCTTATTTTTTTACACGGACAAAAAACCAGGTCGTTAAAATAATGGAAGAAGCTAAAGAAAAAGATAACGCAATAATATTATACACAATTGTCGACACGGACCTTGCGAAGTTTCTAGCAAGCAAAGGAGAAGAAAAAAAAATTCCATGCTTTAGTGTTTTGGGAAATTTAATAGTGAATTTTTCTAAACTTTTAAATCAAAAAGCATCACATGTTCCAAGCGGGCAACACGTGCTCAATGAAGAATATTATGAAAGAATTGAGGCGATTCAATTTACAATGAATCATGATGACGGAAATTTAGTTGAAGAACTAGATAAGTCAGACTTAATATTACTTGGTGTTAGTAGAACAAGTAAAACACCAACCTCAATTTATTTAGCCAACAAAGGTTTTAAAACATCAAATATTCCATTAGTTAATGAGCGCTCAATACCCGAAAGCCTAAAAAAAAACCCTAAGATGGCATGTGTTGTTGGGCTAACAACTGAAGCAGAAAGACTGGTTGATATACGAAAAAACAGAATGATGACTCTTAAAGAAAAAGAAAATACTAGTTACACAGATATTCAAAACATTAAAAAAGAAGTTGACGATGCAAAAAAAACTTTTGCAAAATATAAATGGCCAACAATTGATGTTACTCGAAAATCTGTTGAAGAAACGGCTGCATCAATAATTAAAATACACGAAATATATAAAAATAATGGTTGATGAAATAATACTTGCCTCAAAAAGTGAGATAAGAAAAAAAATTTTAAGAGATAATAATATTACATGTAGGGTCATACCGTCTAATGTGGATGAAGATAGCATCAAAGAAGGTTTATTAAAAGAAGAAGCAACACCAACAATTATATCTAAAAATTTAGCTGAACTAAAAGCAAATAAAATAAGCCAAAAATTTATCAATGAGATAGTCATGGGTGCAGACAGCGTGATAGACTTAGACGGAGAGATAATATCAAAGCCAAATGATAGAATTGAAGCCCTTAAAATACTTAAAAAGCTAAATGGAAAAACCCATCAATTGGTTAGCTCTGTTTGTATTTCAAGGGGTGGGTCAATGATATGGAATTATACAGATAAAGCATCACTAACAATGAAAAAAATGAGTTTATTGGAGCTTGAAGCGTATTTAAAAAAAATTTCAGATGAAGTACTCTATGCCTATAATGTTTACCAAATTGAAGGAGAGGGAAGAAATTTATTTTCTAAAATTGAAGGAGATGAAGACACCATCATGGGTCTCCCAGTTAAACAAATAAAAGAATACCTAAATAGATTAGAATGAATAAAAAATTTTTAGTTATAGGAAATCCGATAGAACACTCTCTTTCTCCCGAGCTACATAATTATTGGATAAAAAAAAACAACCTAAAAGCTTCGTACGACAAAAAACTTTTAAAACAAAATGAAATAGAAAAAATAATTTTAGGCGTAAGGGAAGAAAATATTCAAGGATTAAATGTGACCGTTCCATTTAAAAAAACAGTTATTCCATTTTTAGACATATTGAGTGAAGAAGCAAGAGTTTCTCAATCAGTAAATACAATCTATAAAGATCAAGACAAAATTATTGGAGACAATACAGATATTGAAGGATTTAAAATTAGTTTAGAAAAAACCAATCAAATTGTTAAAAATAAAAAAGCATTTATCCTCGGTGCTGGTGGGGTTGTTCCTTCGATCATTATTGCTCTAAAAAAATTGCAAATATCAAAAATTTATTTAAGTAATCGTACAGAATTAAAAGCCCTAGAAATAAAAAAGCTTTTCCCAGAAATAGAAATAATAGATTGGGGAAAGGCCCCAAGTTTTGATGTAATTATTAATGCCACAAGTGTTGGTTTGAATAAAAAAGATGAGATAAATATTGATTATAGAAATATTAGTCAGAATAAATTTTTTTATGATGTAATTTATAACCCCAAGGAAACAAATTTTTTAAGAAAAGCAAAAGAATTTGGGGCACATACTGAAAATGGTAAAATGATGTTTATTTATCAGGCTCAAAAGGCTTTTTTCATATGGCATAAAATTTTACCAATAGTTGATAATGAAACAATTAATTTGCTGAATTCATGATTAGAATAGCTACCGTCGGAGATATAGGGTCAGGAAAAAGCCATATAGCAAAACTTTTTAATTTCCCAGTTTTTAATGCAGATTTAGAAGTAGCTAAAATTTATAAAATGAACAGGCAATGTTTTAAAAATTTAAAAAAAAAGTTACCAAAATATTTTTCATCATTTCCAATTCAAAAAGAAGAAATTATAAAAGCAATATCTGATAAAGAAACAAACCTAAAAAAAATTACAAAAATTATTCATCCTGAAATTAGAAAAAAATTGAACACCTTCTTAAAAGACAATAAAAAAAGAGATGTAGTTGTTTTGGATATTCCTCTTTTATTAGAAAATAAACTGAATCAAAAAGGAGATATTATAGTTTTTATTCAAACAACAAAAATGGAAGTCATAAAAAGACTTAAAAAAAGAAATAATTTTAATTTAGATTTATTAAATAAATTTAAAAGAATACAATTACCCCCAAGTTATAAAAAAAAAAAATCTAATTTTATTATTAAAAATAACTTTAATAATAAGTCTGCCAAGAAAGATGTAAAAAGAATTCTTAAAAAAATTTTATAAAATGAAAGAAGTTATATTAGATACAGAAACAACCGGTTTATCAGCCAGAGAGGGTCATAGGATTGTAGAAATTGGATGTATCGAGCTTGATGACTTAATTCCTACTCAAAATAAGTTTCATTGTTATCTTAATCCTGAAAGAAAAGTATCTGAAAAAGCACTTGAGGTTCATGGTTATACAGATGAATTTTTATCTACCAAAAAAAAGTTTTCAGAAGTGGTAGATGAATTTTTAATTTTCATAAAAAATAAAAGACTAGTAATTCACAATGCTGAGTTTGATTTATCTCATTTAAATAATGAACTAACATTACTGGGCAGGAAAAAATTAGATAGCGAAAATGCTATAGATACTCTTGCATTGGCCAGAGATAAATTTCCTGGCTCACCTATAAGTCTTGATGCTTTATGTAAAAGATATAGAGTAGACAATTCTAAGCGAGTACAACACACCGCCCTTATTGATTGTGATTTATTAGCTAAAGTTTACATTAATCTTTTAGATCAAAAAGAACCTACTTTAAATTTCCAAAACGAAGAAAATATAAAAACAATAATAAATTCAAATGATACAAATCGATATTATAAAAAAATCATTAAGCCCACAGAAAATGAACTTAAGCTACATAAAGACTATTTAAAAAGTAGTTTAAAAAAAAATTATTTTTAGTTGGGTTTTTTTTTATATAACTCTGTAAAGTTAATTTTTTTATCAAGCCTTATCTCTGGAAACCCAGAGTTGTGTAGTAAATTTAAAAATGCCTTTTCCAAGTTTGGGTAAACTTTATTTTGGACATCACACAATATAATTTTTTCTAACTCTTTTTTATCTTTTATCGATTCATCAACTCTTATAATGGAAGCATAAACTATTTCAAAATACGATTTTTTTTCATTATATTCTTTATCTTCAAATTTTAACGTTGTGTTAACCTCTACCATTTTATTTTTTAAAGGTTTTGAGTTAATGTCTATATTTAATTGATATTTTGAAATATTTTCTTTTACATAAATGTAGCTTTCAACATTTGGTGTTTCACTGGATACATCTTTAATAAACTCTGCCAATATTTTAAAATTTTCTGTCATTTTCATCCTCTATATCCTCAAATTCACCATTAATAAAATCTTGTTTTTTATTTATAGGCTTTCGTTTAATTGGTACTTTTTTTAATAGCAATCTTCTTGTTAGTGGAAATATTATTAATAAGCCTAAAAAGTCAGTAGCAAAACCAGGTAAAATTAAAAGTAGGGCAGCGAAAGCCAAAGCTGCTCCAGAAATAATTTCATAAACTGGAAGTTCGTTTTTTATAATTTGAGACATTCCTGACCGTAGTGTATTAAAACCTTCATATCGGGCATAAACCACACCAAAAAATGCAGTGATAAAAATTAGTAAAATTGTATTAAAAGCACCAATTTGAGAGCCCAATTTGATAAATAAATAAATTTCAATAATAGGGACGCTAATTAATAATAATAAAAATGTGTTCATTTGTCTTTAGTCTAAATTGCTAGTTGTAATTAATCAACATAGTAAATATTATTAAGTTATGAATTATAGTTTTGAATACATTGATATTATTCTTTTAGCAATGATAGCGGGTTTTATATTTTTGCGTCTAAGAGGAATACTAGGAAAAAAAACAGGTTTTGAAGGAAAAGTTCCCTCACAATTTGAGAAAGAATTTCAAAAAATAAGCATAACCCCAAAACTAGTTGTTGAAAATTTTGATCAAGTAGCACAGACAGAATTTTTAAAAGGTGCAAAAATTGCTTACGAAACAATTATCACAGATTTTAGTGATGGTGATAATAAACTAATAGCGAGCAAACCACTTTTGAGCAAAAAAATTTATGATCAATTCAAGGAAGCACTTCAAGATAGAGCAAGTAAAGGATATTTTGCTGAAATAACATTTATCGGAATTAAATCTGCAAAAGTTAAAACTCATAAAAAAATAGAAAATAGTCTAGAGGTCACAGTAGATTTCATTAGTGAAATAATTACTTGTATAAAAGATAAAGAAAAAAAAATAATTTCTGGTAATAGTGAAAAAGTTAAAATTGTCTATGATACTTGGATTTTCTCAAAAGAATTAAAATCAACAAACCCTAACTGGCTACTAATAGACACTCTCACATAATTGATTAAGAAAATTTCAGATAAAGATAAAGAGGATTGGGAGAATTTTTTAAAAAATAAAGAAAAAATACCAAATAAAGATTTTGTTGCCAAAAAAAATATAAGATACGAGAAGATAAAAAAAATAGATCTTCATGGTTTTACTCTTGAGGAAGCAAATAGAGCCATAGAGAGCTTTATAAAAAAATGTTTTGATGAAGGTGTTACTAAAATTATAGTTATAACAGGAAAGGGTTTGAGATCTAAAAGCATTGAAAACCCATATCTTTCAAAGGACTTAAGCATATTAAAATACTCAGTTCCTGAGTTTATGGAATCCAATAAAAATTTAATGAAAATGATTATAGAAAGTACAGACGCTAAAATTGAGGATGGTGGAAGTGGAGCTTTTTATATTTATCTCAAAAATAAATTTAAATTAAAATAATTTATTAGAGAATAAATTTAGATAGATCAGTATCCTTAACAAGCTCATCTAGATTTTTTTTAACATATTCAGAATTAATTATAATTTTTTCTCCCCCTCTATCTGTTGCTGTAAAACTAATATCATCTAAAATTCTTTCGATAATTGTATGTAGTCGTCTGGCACCTATATTTTCTACTGTAGCATTAACTTCTGATGCCATATTAGCAATAGCATCTATTCCGTTGTCAGAAAATTCTAATTCTACATTTTCAGTTTTTAGCAAAGCAACATATTGTTTAATTAAGCTAAAATCTGGTTCTTTCAGAATTCTTTTAAAATCATCGCTTGTTAAGGCTTCAAGCTCAACTCTTATGGGTAATCTACCCTGTAGTTCAGGCAGAAGATCAGAAGGTTTTGCAAGCTGAAATGCACCAGACGCAATAAATAAGATATGATCTGTTTTAATGGGGCCATATTTTGTGCTCACGGTTGTTCCTTCAATTAAAGGAAGCAAATCTCTTTGAACTCCTTCTCTAGAAACATCTCCACCCGTTCTATCTGTTCTTCCTGAAATCTTATCAATTTCATCTAAAAAAACTATTCCATTATTTTCAGTTGAATTTTTTGCAGATTTAATAATTTTATCTTCTTCAATTAGTTTATCAGCCTCATCATTAATTAAAATTTCATGAGATTCTTTAACAGACATTTTCTTCTTTTTCTGTTTATTGCCAACTGATTTTCCAATCATTTCACCAATATTTATCATGCCAATATTGGCTCCTGGCATACCAGGAATTTCGAATGAAGCCTGAGAACTGCCGTCGTTTACTGCAATTTCAATTTCGTTTCCATCTAAATCACCATCTCTTAATCTTTTTCTAAAACTTTCTCTCGTCGCAAGGCTTGCTTTGTTGCCAACCAAAGCATCTAAAACCTTTTCTTCAGCTAGCCTTTGTGCTTTTGTATGTACTTCTTTTCTCTTTTTTACCTTTTCCATTGCAATGGCAATTTCAAGTAAGTCCCTTATAATCTGTTCGACATCTCTTCCAACATAACCAACTTCTGTAAATCTTGTTGCTTCCACTTTTACAAAAGGAGCTTCTGCTAATTTAGAGAGTCTTCTAGAAATTTCAGTTTTACCAACACCCGTTGGTCCAATCATTAAAATATTTTTAGGTAAAACTTCGTTTTTCATTTCACCTTTTAGAGCTTGTCTTCGCCATCTGTTTCTTAAAGCTATTGCTACTGCTTTTTTTGCTTTATTTTGACCAACTACATATCTGTCTAATTCTGAAACTATTTCTCTAGGTGATAAGGAGCTAACTAGAGAACCATCATCATTTTTAACTTTTTCTTTTGGAAAAGGAGTGACGTTTATATCCTCCATTAAATTTTTTCAATTTTGATATTATCGTTAGTAAACACACAAATTTCAGAAGCAATTTTAATTGCTTTTCTTGCAACCTCTTCTGCACTTAAATCCGTATCTAATAAAACTTTAGCAGCTGCTAATGCATAATTTCCACCCGAACCTATGCCAATTGCATCACCTTCTGGCTCCAGCACATCACCTGTGCCAGAAATTATATAACTATTTTCTTTATCACCAATAGCCATTAAAGCCTCTAGTCTTCTTAAATACTTATCAGTTCGCCAGTCTTTTGCTAATTCAACAGCGGCCCTAGGAAGGTTGCCCGCATGTTTTTCAAGCTTAGCTTCCAATCTTTCAAACAATGTTAAAGCATCAGCGGTAGATCCAGCAAATCCTGCAATCACATTTCTCTTTTCAATTTTTCTAACTTTTGCTGCCGTACTTTTTATTACAGTATTTCCCATACTCACCTGACCATCTCCAGCAACCACAACTTCGTTGTTTTTTCTAATAAGCACTATTGTAGTCATAGATTACAAATAGATATTAATTTTTATACTTCAAGTAGCAGATTGCAAATATTGATATACTTAATTAATCACTATATACGTATTATATATTATGAACAGAATTGGAAAAGTTTCCAGAAAAACAAAAGAAACTAGTATCAGTGTTGAAGTTAACATTGATGGCAAAGGTCAATATAAAATTGATACTGGAATAGGCTTTTTAGATCACATGCTTGAACAACTATCAAAGCATTCACTTATTGATCTAAAAGTTAAAGCAAAAGGAGACACTCATATAGACCTTCACCACACAACAGAAGATACAGGAATTGCAATAGGTGAGGCTTTAAAGAAAGCCCTAAAAAATTTTGCAGGAATTAGAAGGTATGCCCATGCAATGATACCAATGGATGAAACCTTAACAAGAGTTGCTATTGATGTTTCTAATAGACCTTATTTAATATGGAAAGTTAAGCTCAAAGTAGAAAGACTTGGAGAGATGGATACAGAATTATTTAAGGAATGGTTTCAGGCATTTTCTCAATCGGCAGGAATAACACTCCATATGGAAAATATTTATGGAGATAATAGTCATCATATAATTGAGTCATGCTTTAAAGCATTAGCAAGGTCATTGAGAACAGCATTAGAAATAGACCCTAGAAACAAGAAGAGTATTCCATCTACAAAGGGATCGCTATAAAGAAAGCAATGAACATTGCTATTATTAATTATGAATCTGGCAATATTAGCTCAGTAATTAATTCTTTTAAAAAAGTTAGTACTAATCATAAAATTGAAATTAAAATAGATGTTACATCCGATCCAAAAACCATATTAAGTTCAGATAAATTAATTTTACCTGGACAAGGTTCATTTAAAAATTGCACAGAATCCTTATTAAAAATTGATGGTTTAATAGAGGCATTAAATGAATTTGCCATTATTCAAAAAAAACCATTATTTGGTATTTGTGTAGGAATGCAAATGTTTGCAGATTACGGATTAGAAGAAGTTAAAACTAAAGGGCTCGGATGGATACCTGGAAATGTAGAAAAAATTGATAATAAAGGTAACCAATTTAAATTACCACACATTGGATGGAATGAATTATCCTTTACCACTGATAGTAAACTATTTAAAAATATAGCTGAAAAATCACATGTTTATTTTATACATAGTTATAAATTTATACCAAATGATGACAGCTATATCTCTAGTAAAACTAATTATTCAGAGGAGATAGTTGCATCAGTCGAAAGAGATAATTTGTTTGGAACGCAATTTCACCCAGAAAAAAGTGATACCGTTGGTTTAAAAATAATAGAAAATTTTATTAATTTATAAATGAAAATATTTCCAGCTATAGATATTAAAGATAAAAAATGTGTAAGGTTATTAAGAGGAAACTTTAATAACCAAACAACTTACGAACAGTCACCATTTGATCAAGCTTCAAAATATAAAGACGCCGGGTTTTTAAATTTACACATGGTTGATTTGGATGGAGCGCTTACAGGAGAGCTTATTAATTTAGAAATAATTGAAAATATTATAAAGAAATTGAATATATCAATTGAAGTTGGGGGCGGAATAAGATCAATGGATAAAGTTCAAGCATATATAGATATAGGCGCAGACAAGGTCATATTAGGAAGTGCTGCAATAAAAGATCCTGATTTTTTAAGACAAGCTTGTGATAGATTTAAAAATAAAATTGCCCTTGGTTTGGATGCAAAGAAAGGAAAACTTTCAGTTTCAGGCTGGAAAGAAACAATAGATCAAACCGCAGAAGATTATTTGAGAAATGTAAATGAGTATGGTTTTTCAAGGGTTATTTACACTGACATTGATCGTGATGGTACCAAAACAGAACCCAATCTCGAAGAAACAATTAATATTGCAAAAATTTCTTCATCACCTGTTGTGGTTTCAGGAGGGATTGCATCCATTGAAACTATTAAGAAAATTAAAACATTAAATAAACTCAACATTGAAGGCGTTATAGTAGGAAAAGCAATCTATGATGGCGATATTGATCTTAATAAACTTAGGGAATTAGAAGATGCTTAAAAATAGAATTATACCATGCCTTGATGTTAAAAATGGGAGAGTTGTAAAAGGCATCAATTTTATTAATTTACAAGATGCAGGTGACCCTATTGAGCAAGCAAGGATTTATAGTGAGAGCGGTGCAGATGAAATTTGTTTTTTAGATATTACTGCATCAAATGAAAATAGAGAAACAATATTTGAAGTGGTTAAAAGAACATCAGAAGATTGCTTTGTGCCGCTTACGGTGGGTGGTGGTGTTAAAAGTTTAGAAGATATAAATAAACTATTAACCTCAGGTGCAGATAAGGTTTCAATTAATACAGCAGCAGTTAATAATCATAATTTGATTAAAGAAAGTAGCAAAAGATTTGGCTCACAATGTATAGTAGTTGCGATTGATGCAAAGCAAAAAAATAATAAATGGGAAATATTTACTCATGGTGGTAAAATTGAAACAGGAATTGATGCTTTAGAGTTTTCAAAAAAAATGGAAGATAATGGTGCGGGAGAATTGTTGATTACATCAATGGATAGAGACGGAACTCAAAAAGGCTACGATATTGGCTTAATTTCCGAAATAGAAAAAATTGTAAATATACCAATTATTGCATCTGGTGGAGTTGGAAATTTAGAACACTTATTTGAGGGAGTAAAATATGGAAAAGCAAGTGCTGTTCTAGCAGCATCAATATTTCATTATGGCATACACTCCATCAAGGAAGCAAAGCAATATTTGGACTCAAAAGGAATTCCTGTTAGAATTTAATTATGTCAGATAATTTAATTAATTTAGTTGAATCTATAAGAGATAGAAAAAATAAAGATGAAGATAAGTCATATACTTCTTCACTATTATCTGGTGGTTTAACTAAGTGTATAGATAAGATGCAAGAAGAGTTTGAAGAGCTTACAGAAGCTTTAAAAGAAAATTCTAACGTAGTTCATGAGGCCGCAGATACGATTTATCATTTACTAGTCACACTAGAAGCAGCCAACATTAAGTTTGAAGACGTTTTGAAAGAATTGGAAAATAGAAAAAGTCAATCTGGCATTGAAGAAAAAAATAATAGAAAATGAGTTATGACACAAACAATATATTTGCAAAAATTTTGCGTGAAGAAATTCCATGTAAAAAAATTTTTGAAAATAAGTATGTTCTTTCTTTTTATGATATTAATGCACAAAAAAAAATCCATGCACTTGTAATACCTAAGGGTGAGTATGTTGATTTAGATGATTTTAATCAAAAGGCTTCAGACCAAGAAATAGTTGCTATGAGTAAAGCAATTACTGAAGTGTCAAAGATATTAAGTATATCAACAGATACTGGCAAGGGCTATAGGGCGCTCACCAATATAGGAGAGAATGGAGAACAAGAGATTCCCCACTTGCACTTCCACTTATTTGGAGGTGAAAAAATAGGAAAAATGGTTGAGTGACAGAGAAAATTTTCAGAAATTATTTAGAAATAAAATCCTTAGAAGATTTTAAAGAAGTAAAGATACCCCCACAAAATAGCACTGTAGAATTGGTTCATGCCAAAGATTTTCAATTGAATAAATTTTTTTATAAAAATATTGGTAAGAATTACCAGTGGATTGATAGACTTGTTTGGACAGATTTAAATTGGATAGAGTATGCTTCAAATGAAAATCTTTCTACTTATGTCCTTAAAGAGAAAAATGAAATTGCCGGTTATTTTGAAGCATTATTTAATAAAAGTAATAAAGAGACAGAAATAGCCTATTTTGGGATTTTGGAAGAATATTTTGGAAAAAAATTTGGAGGATATCTTCTTAGTGAGGCAATTAAAAATTTGTTTATTTCAGGATCAAAAAGAATTTGGGTGCATACCTGCTCTCTAGATCATGAAAATGCTTTAAAAAATTATTTAGCAAGAGGTATGAAAATTTTTAAAACTGAAACTCTAATCAGATAAAATTTTTAGTTATTTTGTGGTAATCTGAATTTTTTTTTATCCAATTTTTGATTTATTTTAACTGAAGAAATAAAAGTAACACTAAAGTTTTGGTGTATATCTTTTGTTTGCCATCCAATTAAGTTTAGACTTTTCTTATCAAAGAAAATATTAATTTCATTATTATTTTCAAAAATTTTAAAATTTAGATATTTGTCATCAATATCTCTAGGCTCTAATATTTCTATTTTAGAAATTAGATACTCCTTATCTAGCAAATACTTCAGCGGTGTGTTATCAAGTGAATAAATATAGTAATTATTGTTATTATTAGTTTTTATTACTAAAGACCTTCCATCTGAAACAATAATTTTTTTGTTTGCTCCATCATACTCACAATAAATTTTTTTTGGGTATGCCACAATGCACTTACCATTTTCACTTTTATCATCAACAGTCTGAATAAAATTAAAACTCAAATTATTGGTAATTTGCATTTTGGAAATTATATCTTCTTTTATGGATGTTAGTGCGGGGCTATAAAAGTTTAGTACAATAAATATTATTACCAGCCTAAGCATTACAAGACATCTCTTTTGCCAACATGGTTTGCCTTACTAACAATTCCGTCGGCTTCCATCATATCAACTATTCGTGCGGCTCTGTTGTATCCTATTTGTAATTTTCTTTGTAAAAACGAAGTAGATGCTTTACCCTCAAACCTAATTATGTCTAATGCCGCCTGATATAGCTCATCTTTGTCAGCAACATTTGATGCAGTATCACTAGCATCTTTATGGTCTGCAAAATTTAAAATCTCATCTATATAATCTGGTTCTGCTTGTGCTCTTAAAAAATTATTTACTTTTTCAATTTCATTTTCAGAAACAAAAGGAGCATGAATTCTTACTATTCGATTAGCAGAAGACATATAAAGCATATCTCCCTTCCCGAGCAATTGTTCAGCCCCTTGTTCACCCAAGATTGTCCTACTGTCAATTTTAGAGGTTACTTGAAAAGAAATTCTGGTCGGAAAGTTTGCTTTAATTGTTCCTGTAATTACATCAACACTAGGTCTTTGTGTTGCCATTATTATATGGATCCCAGCTGCTCTTGCCATCTGAGATAATTTTTGGATATAACTTTCTATTTCTTTACCAGCCACCAACATTAGATCAGACATTTCATCCACAACCACCACAATATAAGGCATAGCCAATGCATGTTTTGCATTATACCCATCGATATTACGAACGCCTTCTTTTGTCATAAGCCTGTATCTATTTTCCATTTCTTTAACAACCCAGCCCAATACTGAAGCGGCTTTTTTAGCTTCTGTAATAACAGGACATAACAAATGAGGTATTCCTTCATAAGTAGAAAGTTCTAACATTTTAGGATCTATTAATATAAATTTACATTTATCAGGAGTATGTCTGTAAAGAAGAGAAAGAATAATGGTATTAATGCATACGGATTTACCTGATCCTGTAGTACCAGCTATCAATAAATGAGGCATAGATGCTAAATCACCAACTACAGGAATACCTGAAATATTTTTTCCAAGAGCTATAGGCAACCTAATATCTTTTTTATTGAAATCGTTGCTTGAAAGTATTTCGTTAAGATAAACATTTTCTCGAGTAGAGTTTGGTAACTCTATACCAATAGTACTTCTACCAGGTATAGTAGCAATTCTAGCAGATTCAGAACTAGTATTTCTAGCAATATCATCTGAAAGATTAATAATTTTAGAAACCTTAACACCAGCTGCTGGCTCAAACTCATTTAAAGTTACAACGGGCCCATGGCTAACTTTTTTAATATCACCATTAACACCAAAGTCTAAAAGAATCTTTTCCAAAAATTTACTATCTATATAATCTTCGTCTCTAAGTTTCTCCCTCTCTTTTTGGGTTGGAATTTTTAATAAATCTAAGGCTGGCAATTTAAATTTTATTTTTTTGTTATCGATTTTATTTTCATTTTTGATAAAGGGTAAGTCTTCCTGAATTAAGCTTTTAATTTCTTCCTGAGGTATAAATTCACTAATAATTTCATTTTGATTTGTGTAATTTGATTCTTTTTTTGAAAATAGTAATTTAAATAATTTTTTAACAATTTTGTAAAAAGGTTTAACTTTAAACTGAATGCTAATTAAAAATATAATCAAAATAAAAAAAATGAATAGATAATAAGAAAGTCGTAAGTTAATATTAATTATTGAAGTTAGAAAAGTTGTCTCTAAGTATTTTCCAATAAAACCCCCATTACCATTAATATAAAGATCAAATGCTGTAGGGTAAAAAAAAGAAAAAAACAAAGATCCAAGCAAAGAATAAATTATAATATAAAAAAAACTTTGGATTAATGAGAAAATTTTTTTATTTAAGACAATATTTATTCCAGTAATTATAAGACTAAAAGGAATTAGTAGGGCAATTAATCCAAAGGACTGAAAAAAAAGATCAGAAGTAAAACTTCCACGAAAACCAAGAAAATTTTTGATTTCTTTATTATCAGGAAAAATAAAATTTGGATCATCTGGGGAAAAACTAGCCAATGATATTAGTATTAAAACAGCTGTTATTATAATTCCCAGTCCTAAAATTTCAATAATTCTACTTATCCCAAAATTAATTGTATTATTTGCTAGTTTTTTAAATTCCATAAATTAATTAATAAGATTAATCACTTTGTATCATCTAATTTTTATTGTTAAAATTAAAATTCATTATGAATATATGTATTATAGGAGATGGACTAACCAGTCTATCTTTAGCTAAAAATCTTATAAATAAAAAAATAAATGTTCATATTTACCATGAAAATAAAACTCAAAAATTAATATCAAGTAGAACCATTGGAATATCAAAAAATAATTTAAAATTTTTTAATAAAGAAATTCTCGAAATTCCTAAGCAGAATTGTTGGGAAATAAAAAAAATAGAAATTTACTCACAAAAACTAAAGAATGAAAATTTATTAAATTTTGAAGATAAAAATAATGACCTATTTTATATAGTTAAAAATGACAAACTTTATGAGTCATTAAGGAGGAAAGTATTTAAGCATAAGTTTTCTAGCAGCACAATAATAAAAAAAACATTTAATGAAGAGCAACTTAATAAAAAAAAATATGATTTAATAATTAATTGTGATTCAAATAATTTTTTAACTAAAAAATACTTTAGTAAAAAAATAGAAAAAAAATATTTTAACGTTGCGTACACAGCAATTATTAAACACGAAAAATTAGCAAATAATACAGCAATTCAAGTCTTTACAGAATTTGGTCCTGTTGCATTTTTGCCTATCTCAAAAAATGAAACTTCAGTTGTATGTTCATTAAATATTGAGAATAGAAATTTTATTAAAGCCGATATTGTAAAAATAATAAATAAAAATAACCCAAAATATCAAATAAAGAATATTTTTGGTTTAAATAGCTTCAGGTTAAGCTCTGCTATCTTAAGAAAGTATTATCATAAAAATATTTTAGCTTTTGGAGACTTGTTACACAGGATACACCCACTAGCAGGTCAGGGCTTTAATATGACTATTAGGGATATAAAAATTTTATCTGAAATTATTCAAAGTAAAATTGAACTAGGTTTGCATATTGATACCTCAATTATAAGTGATTTTGAAAATCAAACTAGAAATAAGAATTTTATATTTTCAAATGGAATAGGTTTTATTTATGAATTTTTTAATGTTGAAAAAAAAATAAAAAATAAAAACTTAACCAAAATTTTAAAAATTATTGGTAAAAATAAAGATTTTAATAAACTTTTAATTAAATTTGCAGATAAAGGGATAAATTTTTAGTTTTACTGAATCGTTGTGTTTTCAAAGTTATCGTAATTATAAGTATTTAAAATTTCCGCAATCTTATTTTTTCTTATCTCTAAATTCTGGCTTTCTAGTAATATTTGTTTTTCCTCCAGTGAAAAAGGGGAAGCCATAGCAAGGGCATTAATAGTCTCATTTAGATCTTGTTTCTCTAGTGATTTCCAGTTGATAATATAACCTTTTTTTTCAAATAATAATTTTAAGTCATTAAAAATTAACTCTAAATCAGAAAACCTTAACTCTTTTTTTTGAATATTCAAATCATCTTCATAATTATCAAATGTGACTTCGCATTCACGATAAGCTTTGCTACTTTTAATTTCCTTAATTATTTTAAAGCGCATTAAACCATTAAGCTCAATTAAATATCTCCCATCAACCGTATTATTAAAATTAATAATTTTTCCCAAACAGCCAATTTCATGTAGATCAGGAATAGTGTTGAGTTTATTCTGCTTTGGTTGAATTAAACCTATTAATTTATTAGTCTTCATACTGTCATTAATCATTTCAATGTATCTTGATTCAAATACATTTAATGGCACAGTGGTATTTGGAAAAATTATAAAGTTACTTAGAGGAAAGACAGGTATAATTTTTGGTAAATCTTGTTTTTTCATTATTTCTTTTAGCAAATTTTTAAAAGTCTATATATAATAATTAAAATTTTATTATTGCTTGCATTAAAAAAACGTCTATTTATATTGTTTTTATAGGCGGGTCTAGCTCATTGGTAGAGCGAATCGTTGCCAACGATTAGGTAGAGGGTTCGATTCCCTTGACCCGCTCCAAAAAAATGAAAAAAATAAATAAATCAAATCTAATTACGACTATATTTCAAAATTTTATTATAAGTAAAAATATTAAAAATTTAAGAGGCAATACTTTTTATTATTTTTTCTATAGATTTTGCAGAATGTTTTTAAACAATAATATTGAAATTAAAACAGACAATTTTAGATTATTAGCTAGTCATAACAAAAATAAAACATCCCATTTTTTATTGAAGAAATGTCATTTTGGGGATGATCATGAATTAAATATAATAAAAAGATTTTCTAAAATAAAAAAACTTCTTTTATTAGATTGTGGAGCAAATTATGGTTTTTATTCCTTATACGCAGCATCAATATCTACTTTCAATCGTGTTATTGCTTTCGAAGCATCAAAAAGTACATGTAGAGAGTTTAGTAAAAACTTAGAGCTTAACAGTTCTTTAAATATAAAATTAGAAAATTTGGGAGTGTCTAATTCAGAAAAAAAATTTTTACAATTCAATGAAAGTGTAAAAGACTGGGAAAGTTCATTTAATCATAATAATTTTGTTAGCTCTGTTTCACAAAAAGTTAAAACTATAAAAATAGATGATTATTTAAAAAATGAAAAAATAGATGATTATTTTTTATTTCTTAAAATAGATGTTGAAGGTAATGAATTTGAAGTAATAAAAAGTGGTCTAAATACAATTAAAAAAAATTCGCCAATAATTATTATTGAATTTTCAAAATATAATTTTTCAGAAAAAACCGAAAACTATAATTTTCTCAATTAT
>Ga0308004_10000599_pt1 | contig 17062 bp, 17 predicted proteins | sample Neamet38_FD_203156 | JGI IMG/M metagenome (GOLD analysis project Ga0308004, IMG submission 203156) | Marine microbial communities from water near the shore, Antarctic Ocean - #38 | ecosystem: Environmental > Aquatic > Marine > Unclassified | place: Southern Ocean | collected 2014-06-06 | reverse complement strand
TGCCTTCATTTGTAAATATTGGAGCTTATGTGGATGAAGGAACTATGGTGGATACTTGGGCTTCTGTTGGGTCTTGTGCACAAATAGGAAAGAACTGCCACATATCTGGTGGTGCGGGGATTGGTGGGGTATTAGAACCAATGCAGGCCAATCCTACAATTGTTGAAGATAATTGTTTTGTTGGTGCTCGTTCTGAAATAGTTGAAGGAGTAATCGTAGGCGAAGGATCAGTTTTATCCATGGGTGTATTTATTGGTCAATCTACAAAAATTGTTTACAGAGAAACTGGTGAAGTAATCTATGGAAAAATTCCACCTTACTCAGTAATAGTTCCAGGTAGCTTACCAAGTAAAGATAGTAAGGGCCCTGCTTTATATTGTGCAGTAATAATTAAACAAGTTGATGAAAAAACTAGATCTAAAACTTCTATTAACGATCTATTGAGAGACTAAATGCCAACTTATAATGAAATTACATTAGCAAAAGAGCTAATAAGATTTCCAAGTATTACACCTGTTGATGCGGGTGTAATGAAATTCTTAGCCAATAAACTGACTGCTATCGGATTTAAGTGTAAAATATTAGAATTTAAGGAAAAAAATTCTAAACCAGTTAAAAATTTATACGCAAGATTAGGTAATGCACAACCAAACTTTATGTTTGCAGGTCACTTGGATGTGGTGCCTCCAGGAAATTTAAAAGATTGGACTGTAAAACCATTTAATCCTGCTATTAAAAAAAACCATTTAATTGGAAGAGGTGCAAATGATATGAAAAGTGCAATAGCAAGTTGGGTTGTTGCAGTAAATAACTTTATATCAAATAATAAAAAATTTAAGGGTTCTATTAGTTTGTTAATTACAGGTGATGAAGAGGGTGTTGCAATTAATGGTACCAAAAAAGTAGTTAATTACTTAAAAAAGAAAAAAGAAAAAATAGATTTTTGTTTAATTGGAGAGCCTACCAACCCTAATAAACTTGGTGAAATGATTAAAATTGGTAGAAGAGGAAGTATTAACACAGAGCTAACTATAATTGGTAGTCAAGGCCACGTTGCATATCCTCATCGCGCTAACAATCCATCAACTACACTGATCAAAATACTAAATGAAATAAAAGAAATAAAATTTGATAAAGGAACAAAAGATTTTCAGCCAACAAATCTAGAAGTAACTAAAATTAATATCGATAATACTGCTGACAACGTTATTCCAGGTGTTGCTAGAGCTACATTTAACATAAGATTTAACAACAAACACACGTCCTCTAGCTTAAAAAATAGATTGAATAGAATTTTTAAAAAAATTACCAAAAAAGATAAGTCTAATTTTAAAGTAAAGTATCGTGTATCAGGTGAGGCTTTTTTAACTAAACCTAACAAAACTACTTACATGATTCAAGATGTTATAAAAAAAATTACAAAAATTAAAACTCAATTGTCCACAACAGGTGGAACTTCAGATGCAAGATTTATTAGAAAAATAGCACCCTGTTTAGAATTCGGTTTAGTTGGCAAAACAATGCATAAAGTAGATGAGGCAGTATCTATTTCAGATTTAAAAAAATTAACTAAGATATATTCTAGTATTTTAGAAAATTATTTCTAAATGAAAACTGGTTTAGTAACCTCTGATACTTATCAAAATCACAATACAGGTGACGGACATCCAGAAAAAATTGATAGAGTTACAGCAGTTATTGACAATTTTAAAAAGTTAGATAATAAAAATTTGATTTGGAAAAAACCTTCAAAATTTGACAGGTCGCTTTTAGAAATAACTCACAGCTCTGATTATATAAATTTTGTAGAAAAATCTTTTCCAAAGAAAGGATTGTCCTTTTTAGATGGAGATACAATTATCTCTCCAGGAAGTAAGAAGGCTACTTCCGATGCTGTAGGATCAATTATTACAGCTATTGATGGTGTTCAAAATAATGAATTTAAAAATGCTTTTTGTGCCGTAAGACCTCCAGGACATCACGCAGAAAAAAATAAAGCTATGGGTTTTTGTATTTATAACAATGTAGCTGCTGGTGCTAATTATCTAATAGATAAATATAAACTTAATAAAATTGCAATCATTGATTTCGACGTTCATCATGGAAATGGGACGCAAGATATTTTCTATGATAATGAGAAAGTTTTATACATTTCAACTCATCAATTCCCCTACTACCCTGGGTCTGGTACAGACCAAGAAAAGGGAGGACATAACAATATATTCAATATTCCACTACCAGCTGGCACAACCTCTGAAGAATATTTAAATGCTTACGAATATGTACTCAAGAAAATAGCTGAATTTAAACCTGAATTTATATTACTCTCTGCAGGTTTTGATGCCCATAAGAATGATCCACTAGCCCAATTTCAACTAGAGAGTAAAGACTTTTATGAAATCACCAAAAGAACTTTAGAGTTGTCTAAATTATATTGTGATGGAAAAGTTGTCTCTGTCTTAGAGGGTGGTTACGACCTTTTAGCTCTTCAGGAGAGCACTGAAATGCATGTAAAAGCTTTATTAGAATTTAATTGATAATTTCTAAATAGATATTAAAGAACATCCAATGAAACTTTATAAAATTACAAAGTCCAATATTGATAGAAAGGGGCGTGGCCTTTATGCTACAAAAGATATTAAAGAAGGCACTAGAATCATAAATTATGTTGGAAAAATAATTACTAAAAAACAAACTGAAGAATCTCAAAAGTTTGATAATGCAAAGCCTATCTACTTGTTTAATTTAAATAAAAAATATGACATGGATGGAGACGTCTCTTGGAACCCAGCACGTTTAATAAATCACTCTTGTTCAAATAATTGTGATTATAACGGAACAGGTTTAAAATTATGGGTGGTTGCCATAAAAGATATTAAAAAAGGCGAAGAGATAACAGCTGATTATGGCTTTGGTTATGATGAAGACTATAAACAATTTAAATGTAAATGCCGTTCTAAAAACTGTTGTGGTTATATTGTTCGAGCTGAATCAAGATGGCGAATTAATAAAAAATTCAGTCTTAGTCTGCAAAAATCTAATAAATAACTTTTTCTAAAAATAATCCTTCTGCAGGTGCGGGTGGGGCACAAAGTATTCTTTTTTTTGACTTTAAAACTAAATTAAACTGTTTTAAATCCCACTTTTTTTCAGCTAAATATTTTAAACAACCAACCATTGATCTAACTTGCTGTTGTAAAAAAGATTGGGATTTAAATTTTATTTCAACTCTTCCTTTAATTGATTTTATCTTAATTGATTTCATAGTCCTAATTGGACTTTTGGCATTACAACTTGAAGATCTAAATGTTGAAAAATCTTTAGTGCCTAAAAGTTTTTTTGCACCTTTTTTCATTAGAGATATATCTAGCTCTTTAATTATGTGCCAACCTCTTTCCTTTTCTATTGAAGGCCTACTCAATCGATTAAAAATTATGTACTTATAAATCCTTTGTTTTGCAGAAAACCTTGCATGAAAATTTAAGTTTTTCTTTTTTATATTTATGATTGAAACATTCATATTATTTACAAAGTGATTTATAGATTTTAAAAATTTATCTAAATTTTGAATTTCTTTTTTACAGTCAAAATGTGCTGATTGTTCAATAGCGTGAACACCTGAATCTGTTCTGCCAGATCCCACTAAGGATACCTTTTCTTTTAAAAGTTTAGACAGTTTTTTTTGAATTAATTTTTGTATTGATTTTCCACTAGACTGAACCTGCCAACCAATAAAATTAGTTCCTACATATTCAATTAAAACTTGATATCTATGCATTGTTCAAATTCGAACCTTTTTTAATTTGCGATCCAAGCATGAATTCACTGATGTTTTGTGGTCTTTTTCCTTGCCTTTGAATTTCTAAGACTTTTATTGATTTTTTGTTACCACAGCTAACCTCTAAATAATTACTTAGCACCTCACCAATTTCACCACTGTCTGATGTTAGTTTTGCTTTTAAAATCTTGTACCTTTCACCCTTATAGATAAAAAAAGCACCAGGACTTGAATATAATCCATTTATTTTAGCAATAATATTTTCAGCAGTTTCATTCCATCTTATTTTGCCTTCTATTTTTTCAATTTTTACTGCGTAGCTTGCTTCATTATGATTCTGTTCTTTAAACTGAATTTTATCATCCAAAATCTTATCAATATTATCTAGTATTTTTTCTGCTGCTAATGATGATAGCTTCTCAGACATGGTCTCTGCATTATCATTATCTATAATTTCGATTTTGTATGAATTGCAAACAGGTCCTGCATCTAATTTTTCACCTATCTTCATAATGCTAACACCTGTTTCTTTCTCTAAATTCATTATTGATCTTTGAATAGGTGCTGCACCTCTCCATTTTGGAAGGAGTGAGGCGTGAATATTAATAAAACCTTTTTTAACTAAATTTAAATATTCTTTTGGAATAATTTGTCCATAAGCGACTACAATTGCTATATCAGCATCCAATTTTTTTAGGTAGTTGTATTCTTCTTTATTATCTTTTAATAAATTTGGTGTTCTACATTCTATCCTTAAAGTTTCAGAGATTACTTGAATTGGTGATTTATTAATTTTTTGTCCCCTTTGAGATTTTTGGGGTGGTTGCGTATATACAACTGATACTGGGTATCCATTTTGATATAATACTTTTAATATAGGCACAGCAAATAATGGTGTACCCATAAAGATAATTTTTTTTAGCACTTTCTAAAGAATTTCTCTATTAGCTTTAGATAGTTTTTTAATAATCATAGATTTTTTTAAATTTGATAAATAATCAATAAATAAAATTCCTTCCAAATGATCCATTTCATGTTGAATACATGTTGCAAGTAAACCTTCAGATTTTAATAGTTTTTTATTTCCGTCATAATCTAAATATTCAACTTCACATGAGTTTGGTCTTTCTATTTCTGCAAATTGATTTGGCACAGATAGACAACCCTCCTCATAAGTTGATTTTTCTTCATGTTTATTTTTAATAATAGGGTTTACAAAGTATCTAGGTTCTTTCTTATTTTCGTCTCTACTAATATCCATAACAATTATTCTTTTAGGAACACCTATTTGAATTGCAGCAAGGCCAATACCTGGAGCTGCATACATAGTATCAAGCATGTCATCCATCAATTTTTTTTCTTCTTCACCAACTCTGTCAACAGAGACTGATATTTGCCGCAACAATTTATTTGGTTCAGTTAAAATTTTTCTAATTGTCATAATTAAACAATATTTTATTATAAATCTTAAACTTTTAAAGGAAGAAATTTAAGAAGAATTTTATTTCTTAAAACATCAATATTAAGTTGATTGAGTGTGCTTATAATAAAGTACATTGTGTCATCATCAATATTCTTTAATTCGTCTTGGCCTATAACCTCAACAATTCTAAGAATTGCAACAGCCATATCTCCATTATTAATAAATACTTGAATATCTGAGGGTATCTCAAATTCGTTTACCTCGTATAAATCTTTATATTTTTTAGAAACATTAATGTTATCAGACTTGAGGGCTTCAACTAAAATGATATCTTTTTTTGAAAAAAAATATTTTTTATCTTTTTTTATTCTTTTTAATAAATTATCTAACTCTTTAGTAATTTTTTTAATTGAGGTATCTTCTTTAAAATAATTAATTAATTTTGACTGATGTAAAATTTTATTATTAATCTTGATATTGGTTAACTTAACTTTATCCCAATTCATAGAGTTTTCATAAAATCTTGTATAATTTGATGGCACCTCTTCCTTTTCAATCTCACTTAAAAACATTTTTAACTCATCATTAAAAGCATTTTCTATACCATCATTTTTAAATGAGTTTTTTAGGGCATTCATAAGCTCGAATTTTTTTCTAATTTCACTTGTAATTAAAATTCCTTGATAAATTAATGCCCTCGCTTCAGTAGTTGACAAAACTTTTGTGGACTCTTTGATATTTAATAATTGATTAATATTAAATTGAAACCTTTTGTACAGTTCAAACAATTCTTTTTCTGTATAATTTTTGTCATGTGTTGCTTTTTCAATTGTTGTTATTTTTTTGATATCAGTAATATCTACTTCTTGAATGTTGCCTAATAAGTTTGATGTTGATAAGTATTTCCAAATTACTTTGGATGTGTCATCTTTTGGTATAAATTTAAATTCAGGGTTTGTTCTATGAGATAAGTGAAAATCTAAAATCGTCCTCTCAGATATGGTTACTTCTGCTTTATTTTTAAAACCCATTAAGTAATTAATTTTACTTTCATAAAATTTATCTTCAAAACCTAATTCCTTTTTCAAATCCATTAAGAGCTGAGCCTCCTCCACTTTTTTATTATTAATTAAACAATAAATATTGAATTTTGAAAGATACTCATCTTCTATAGGGTTTTTAATCTTAGCAAATACCTCACATGTTTTTTTAACATCTGATCTTGAAAGATAATCATCCACTAAATATTTTGTAAGTTCTGGATTTTCATTAATTATTTGATTCTTCAGTAAGTAGTCTTCTATTAATTGAAAGTTTGAATTTTTAATAAGCCAGTTTGATTTTATGTTAAGGAATTGCTGTCTTGTAATATTCAATTCTGGATAATAAGCATTAGTTAGAAGAAGAGTATCTAAAATACTCGTCGCATCTCGTGAAAGTTTTATTTTATTAATTCTTTCAAAAATATTTAAAATTTGGTCTCCATTTGAATTTGACCACATGTTAATATCTAATCCATTTTCTGCGGGATCATAAAGCCCTATAATTTCTATTTCTTTTGAAGTCAGATTTTGATCTTCATCTATATTTAAATTATTTTCTTTTTGTGACTGCAATTCATAAATGGTTTTTTTTCCTACACTTTTTTTTTCTGTGTCTACATTTATGACTTTTTCCTTTATTTTTGCTTCTGTTTCAATACTCCAAATGTCTATAGGCTCTTGAGAATAAGACCCAAATTCAAAAAGTAAAAAGAATAAAATAATTAATAAGTTTTTTTTATTTAACAATTTTGAGCTTCTCATTGGGAATAAATTTTTCAATTTTTTTATCAGGAGATGGAAAATCAATTTTACCTACCATGCCTATTGCTCCAATAACAATAACTAAAATCAATATCGCTTTGATTACAAGACCTTTAGTTTTACCGACACTTGTATTTTTTGACAATTGCATATATTCTCTATTAATTTCAAATTAAGACATATTTGTGTTTTTTCAATAAAGAAAGCTTATGATTTTAAAAAAAAACCTCGTTTTTTTAGGCATGATGGGGTCAGGAAAATCTTCTATTGGTTATTTAGTTTCGAAAAAATTAAACCTCGTATTTGTTGATGTAGACAATTTGATCGAAGAAGAATGTGGGATATGTATCTCTGAAATTTTTAAAACAAAAGGAGAGGGTTATTTTAGAGACTTAGAAGAAAAAGTTACTCTCAAGGCGCTAAAAGGAGTTAATAAAGTTATATCATTGGGAGGTGGTAGTTTTATCAATGATAGAATTAGAAATGAAGTTTTAATCAGTCATTTTTCATTCTGGCTTGATTGGAAAGAATCAATCTTACTGAAAAGAATCAAAGATAGTAAAAAAAGACCTTTAGCTTTTCAGTCAACTGACCAAGAGATAAGGCAACTCATTAAAAAAAGAACTAATATATACTCAAAAGCTCAATTTAAAATAAACTGTAATAAACTTACAAAAACTGAAATACTTAAAAAAATTATAAAAATTTATGAACTCAATTAAACTACAAATAAAAACTAGAGGTCATAAATATTCAATTCACATTGGAAATAATGTTTTAAATAAACTTCAAAAATTATTAAGAGAAAATTTAATTAATTTTAATCAGTGTCTTGTAGTTGTTGACAAAAATGTACCTAAAAAATTAATAAATAAAACTCTCAGCTTTATACCTAAAAAAAAAATCACTCTCCATAACTTCAATGCTAATGAAAAAAACAAAAATCAAAAAAGTGTAGATAAGATTTTGTCTATACTTTTGAGAAAAAACTTTAATAGAAATGATTGTTTAATTTCAATTGGTGGTGGGATTACGGGGGATATCTCAGGTTTTGCAGCCAGTATCTTTAAACGAGGTTTAAAGTTTATCAATATACCTACTACGTTGCTTTCTCAGGTCGATTCTTCAATAGGCGGAAAAACAGGTATAAACACCAAATATGGAAAAAATTTAATAGGTGCATTCTATCAGCCCAATCTAGTTATCTCTGATATTAATTTTTTAAGATCTTTACCTAAAAGAGAGTTGGTGTGTGGATATGGTGAAATTTTAAAAAATGCTTTAATTGCTGACAATAGTTTTTTTAAATTTTTAAGTAAAAATGGTGCTGATGTTCTAAACCTCAAAACCCCTTCAATAGAAAAAGCTATTTACAAAAGTTGTTTTATCAAAAAAAAAATTGTTGAGGTAGATGAAAAAGAGATGGGTATACGAAAAATTTTAAACTTTGGTCACACATTTGCTCATGCTTATGAGGCAACATTTGGATATTCGAAAAAATTAAATCATGGGGAGGCTGTTATATTAGGTATTAAAGCGGCTACTAAATTTAGCTTAATAAATAAGATCTTACACCTCAAGGATTTTAAGTTAATTGAAAATCACTTAAAAGAACTTAACCTCCCGAGGGATATTAATAAGTATTTTTCAAAGAAGAATCTAAATCAAATTCTATCATTCATGAAAAAAGATAAAAAAAATACTACAAAAAAAGTAAATTTAATATTGCTCAAAAAAATTGGCTTTCCAATATATAAACTAGAATTTAATGAGAATAAAATTAATCTTTTTTTAAAAAATGAATTAACTAATTAATATTTGAATTGAGTGTATGTGCTCTTTTAATACAGTATCTAAAGCACTGTAAACTCTTTTAGTTGACGCTATCTTATTAAGTTTAACTAGTTCATCAGACTTTATTGTTAGTTTTAAATGAAATTTTCCTTCCTGGTGTCCCTTATGATTTTTATGCAGATAACTTTTATCTTCAATTCTTAGATCTTGAATAATAATTTTTGTTTCAAGCTTGTTTTTAACAATTGCAATTAATTCATTTATATTCATAAATACTATTTTATTATTATATAACATGAAAAATATTTGTGACTGGAATAATTGCTTTGAAATTGGTGAATATAAGGCGCCAATTGAAAAAGATAACAGTAAAACCTATAGATTACTTTGCTTAGCCCACGTCAAAGAATTTAATAAAAATTGGAATTACTTTAAAGGCATGGATGATGAGCAAGTATTTGATTTTCTAAAGTCTGATATGACTTGGCATAAACCCACTCAAAGCTTTAGTTCTTCAGATAATTTTTTTAAAGTACTTTGGAACAACACTTTAAAAGATGAATTTGATAAAACTAAACTCAGAGGTGAATATAATCACATGAATCAATTCAAGTTTGATAGCAATGATATTAAGGCTTTTAGTATTTTGGGTGTGTCAGTTGGTTTAAAATGGGAGCAAATACAGGATAAATTCAAAACCCTTGTCAAAAAATTTCACCCTGATATTAATTTAGGAAATAAAGAATACGAAGAAAAACTTAAATTAATTACCTTAGCTTACACGCAGTTAAAAAATACATACAAGGAAAAAATTGACGCCTAATTTAAACATTAAACCAGATATCACACTTTCTTTAAAACAAAGTTTTGGTATTGATTCTGATATGGAAGTCCCGGCATTCTCAAAATCAAGTGAGTATGTTCCTGAAATAGATAAAAATTATAAATTTGATAAAGATACAACACTTGCAATTATTTCTGGCTTTACATTTAATAAGCGTGTTTTAGTTCAGGGCTATCATGGGACAGGAAAATCAACACACATTGAACAAATAGCTGCAAGATTAAATTGGCCTTGCATTAGAGTTAACTTGGATAGCCATGTAAGCAGAATTGATCTTATTGGAAAAGATGCAATTGTAGTAAAGGATGGAAAACAAATAACAGAATTTAGAGAGGGTATCTTACCTTGGTCTATTCAAAATCCTGTTGCTCTTGTTTTTGATGAATATGACGCTGGAAGGCCTGATGTTATGTTTGTAATCCAAAGAGTTTTGGAGGCCGAAGGAAATTTTACCCTTTTAGATAAAAACAAAGTAATAAAACAAAATAAATTTTTTAGATTATTTGCCACCTCTAACACTGTCGGATTGGGTGATACAACTGGGTTGTATCATGGCACACAACAAATTAACCAAGGGCAAATGGATAGATGGAACATTGTAACATCGTTAAATTACTTAAGCCTAGACAAAGAAATGGAAATTGTTTTAGCAAAAAATAAACACTTAAATAATCCAAAAGGTAAAGAGAGAGTCTCAAATATGATTAAAGTGGCGTCATTAACTAGAAAAGGTTTTATAGCAGGTGATATATCTACAGTTATGAGTCCCCGAACAGTCTTACACTGGGCTGAGAACGCTGAGATATTTAAAGATACGAGTTACGCTTTTAGAGTTACGTTCTTGAATAAGTGCGATGACATTGAAAAAAATACTATAGCTGAATATTATCAAAGATGTTTTGGTGATGAACTACCAGAATCGATGTTAAATATTCAGGTTTAAATGAACAACAAAGAAAATAATTTAAAAGAACAATTCAAACAAGCTCTAATCTCAACTGCAAAAGCAATTTCTGATGATTATAAAATAGACATTAAAAAGATTGATAAAAATTTAAGATCAAAAAAAATTGACTTTTTTGATATAACTAATCTATCGAATAAAAGTGATTTTATTAGATTAAGAGCCGAGGTAGATTCTGGTGCTTTAAAAAAAAAATTCTCAAATAAAGAAATATTTAATAAAAACTTACCAAAAAACCCTTCTTGTAGATCTTTATATAATATCGCTGAAAAAATTAGATATGAAATGTTAGGAGGTATAATGCTTAAAGGAATTGGAAAAAATTTAAGTGAAAATTATAAACAAAAAATTAGTGTAATTCGCAAAGATCAACTAAAAAATAAAGAGGATGTTCCAGTGACAGAAGCATTTGAGCTATACATGCTAAATAAATTTTTTAACTTAAGGCTTGATGCTCAATCTTCAAAAATACTTAGTTTCTGGGAGAAAGATTTTAATTCCTCTATTGAAAAACACATCGATTTTTTAACTAAAAATATGGAAGACCAAAATAATTATAGCTCAAAATTTTCAGAAATTCTTGAGAGTATGGATGTGTTAAGTTCAAATAATCAAAAGAATGAAGAAGAAGATAATGAAAAAAATAATGAACAAGACGATAAGCCTGAAAATAATGAAGATGACAAATCAGATGGACAAGATAAAGAGAATAAACAAGATGATATCCAAGGTGGCCTAGATTCTAGTTTAGATCTTAATGATCAACAAATGGATGAACAACTAGAGGATTCAGTCTCTCTAAATGATAGTGTAGAAAATGTACTACAAAAAATAAACATAAAAAATGTTGATCAAGATTATAAGGTTTATACAACTCAATTTGACGAAATTGCAAAAGCAGAAACTTTAGAAAACATAAAGGAAACTCAAAAGTTAAGAAAAAACTTAGACCAACAGCTAATTGGTTTTCAAGATTTAATAACTAAACTTGCAAATAAACTTCAGCGACAACTTCTTGCAAAACAAAATAGAGCCTGGGAGTTTGACTTGGAGGAGGGTTTGCTTGATAGCTCTAAACTAACTAGAATCATTATGGATCCTTATAATTCATTATCTTTTATGAAAGAAAAGGACCTAGATTTTAAAGATACAATTGTAACTTTACTGATTGATAACTCCGGGTCTATGCGTGGTAGACCAATAACAATCGCAGCACTTTGTGCTGATATATTATCAAGAACATTAGAGAGATGCTCTGTGAAAGTTGAAGTACTAGGTTTTACAACAAAAAATTGGAAAGGTGGAAAGAGTAGGGAGGCATGGACCAAAGGGGATAAGCCTAAAAATCCCGGTAGATTAAATGATCTAAGACACATCATTTATAAAGGCGCCGATACACCCTGGAGACAGTCTAAGGGTAATATAGGGTTAATGCTTAAAGAAGGGTTGCTTAAAGAAAATATAGATGGTGAGGCAATATCTTGGGCATATAATAGGATTAAAAAACGAAAAGAGGAGCGAAAAATTCTTATGGTAATTTCAGATGGTGCACCCGTAGATGATTCAACTTTATCAGTAAACTCGGGTGATTTTTTAGAAAAACATTTAAAGAAAATGGTTAAATTTATAGAAACTAAAAGTGATGTGGAAATTTTAGCTATTGGGATTGGCCATGATGTATCAAGATATTATGATAAAGCTATTAAAATTACAGACATTCATGAGCTTGGTGATGTGATGATTTCTCAGCTAAGTGGATTATTTAATGATAAAAATAAATTACATTAAAGGTTTGAAAAATCTTTATTTTTCCATTTAATGTTGATTTCTGCACCACTTCTAGTTTTGGAATTTCTACATAATATATTTGCATAATTTTTTTCGAGCAATGTTTTTCCTATAAAAATTCCAAGTCCCAATCCAGATTTCGATTTATTAAAAGATTTGAAAGATTTGATATAAGGTTCACCAATTTTACGCAAAACATCACTTGGGTATCCGTCGCCATCATCCTCAATTATAATTTCTGTAAATAAATCATTAGTTTTAATGGATATAAAAATTTTAGTTTTAGAAAATTTATTTGCGTTACCAATAAAATTTCTTAACCCATAAACAATCTCAATTGATTTGATAATGTTTATTGGATTAGAATTTTGCTCACAATTTATAATAAACTCTTTTTTACTTGTCTCTTCAAAAGATTTTACGATTTCTTTTATATAATCAGCCATTGTTAAATCACTATCTATAAAATTATCTTCAATAATGGGATTTAAGGTTAATCTTTTTAATATTTCACTACATCTATCAATTTGATTAACCAATAGTTCAATATCTTTTTTAACATTCTCATCATCTTTAAATTGTTTCAGTAAATCTACTGATATAATTTTTATTGTAGAAAAGGGGGTTCCTAAAGAATGTGCAGCTGCTGCTGCTTGACCACCAAGTGACAAAAGCTCATGTTCTTTTGACATGATCTCTTGCATTTTATTTAATGCTTCTTTTCTTAATCTAGATTCTATTCCGAATGTTAGTGCAAAATAATTTAAAAAAATTAAGGCAATAATAAGTGAAATAGGGATTGAATAATAATAATAACCATCAACATGAAAATGTTCATTAACCGGATAGGGAAGTGGTTGATTAAAAAAAGTCAGAAACACAATGATTAATAAAGTGATTGCAATCAAAAGCGAATTACTTCTAAATCCTAAGTTTGATGAGGAAAAAATAGCAGGAATTATTAAAAAAATTGAAAAGGGATTAATTATACCTCCGGTTAAATAAATTAAACAACTTAACTGCAAAATATCAATTAATAGAAAAAAAAAAGCTTCTTTATCCAACAGTTGAGTTCTTTGATGAATATATATTAAAAATAAGTTTGTTAGCACTCCTATTAAAATTATAAAATTTTCTAAAATTAAATCAAACTTAAAACTAAAAATAAAATATATTATATTTACAGTTATTAGCTGTCCAATAATAGCTATCCATCTTAAGTTTATGTATGTAGATTTTTTTAAGGAAAAATATTTTGAAGTTTCGAAAAACTTCATTATTAAATATCTAGATTTTGTACATTTATTGCATTTGAAACAATAAAATCTTTTCTTAATGCCACATCATTACCCATTAAAGTGTGAATAAGCAGTTGATCTTTTTTTAAGTCTTTTGAATATTTAACTTGTAATAAGTTTCTTGTTTCAGGGTCAAGCGTGGTACTCCATAATTCATCTGGGTTCATTTCACCTAACCCCTTAAACCTTTGAATGCTCATTCTTGATTTTTCTTCATCATAAGCTTTCAAGAATTCTTTAGTACCTTTTTTAATTTTCTTTAATTCCTTACTGTGGTTCAAAATATAATCTTCTAATTCTTTTTCATCTTTTATATAAACTCCTTTTGTGCCTTTATTAATTTTAAATAAAGGTGGTTGAGCAAGATATATGTGTCCATTTTCAATTAATTTATTAAAAGGTTTGTTATTAAAGAATGTGAGAAGTAAGGCTCTAATGTGTGAACCATCAACGTCAGCATCGGTCATTATAATAATTTTTCCATATCTCAAATCTTTTAAATCTAAATCTTCTGTTTTGGGGTCTAAACCTAACGCATTAATAAGAGTTACGATTTCATTCGAAGAAATCATTTTTGATAACGCTTTAGTTCGATATTCACTTCCATCATTGTTACTATTTTTTTTAAGTGCAATTTCTTCGACATAAGTATTAAGAATCTTGCCTCTTAGAGGTAAAACAGCTTGATTCGACCTATTTCTACCTTGCTTTGCAGAGCCCCCAGCAGAATCTCCCTCAACTATAAATAATTCTGTTCCCTCTTGTTTTCCAATTTGACAGTCAGCTAATTTTCCAGGTAAACCACTTAATTCTAAAGCTCCTTTTCTTCTTACATTTTCCCTTGCTTTTCTAGCAACATCTCTTGCAAGAGCAGCCTGCATTACTTTCGCTAAAATAATCTTTGCTGTAGTTGGGTTTTGATCAAACCATATTGATAATTTTTCACTAACAATGTTTTCCATTATCATTCTCACTTCAGATGAAACTAATTTATCTTTTGTTTGAGAGGAAAATTTTGGGTCTGGTATTTTTGCTGATATAACACAAGTTAAGCCTTCCTTAATGTCGTCGCCTGAAATAGTTAATTTATTTTTTTTTAGTAAATTGTGTTCTGTTGCATATTTATTAACTACTCTAGTTAATGCACTTCTAAATCCTAATAAATGAGTACCACCATCTTTTTGATAGATATTATTTGTATACGGGTAAATATCCTCTCCATAAGTAGAGTTCCATTTTAAAGAGCATTCAATTTCAATATTCTCTTTTTTTCCTTCAATATATATTGGTTTTTTAAATAAATCATTTCCTGTTTTGTTTAAAAGTTTTTCTCTTTTTTGGTCTAAGAAATCTACAAACTCTAAAACACCACCATCAAATTTAAATTCAATTATTTTTTCTTTTTTTTGATTTAAATCATTGACTGTTATCTTTATTCCTTTATTCAGAAATGCTAATTCACGCATTCTTTTAATTATTATACTCGGAGTAAATTTTATTGAAGAAAAAATTTCTTTTGATGGCAGAAAAGTTATCTGCGTACCTGTTTCTTTTGATTTTCCTATAACTTTGAGTGGAGCTTTGGAGTCTCCATCTTTAAATTCCATAAAATATTTTTTACCATCTCTATCAATTTCTAATTTTAATTTTTCTGACAATGCGTTTACAACTGAAACACCAACACCATGCAAACCTCCAGATACCTTATATGAGTCGTGATCAAATTTTCCACCTGCATGAAGCTGTGTCATAATAACTTCGGCAGCAGACATTTTTTCACCTTTATGCATGTCAACAGGTATGCCCCTGCCATCATCTCTAACTGTAATGGTTCCATCTGAGTTTATTTTTAGATCTATATTTTTACAGTGACCTGCTAGAGCTTCATCAATAGAGTTATCCACAACCTCATAAACCATGTGGTGTAAACCAGTTCCATCGTCTGTATCTCCGATGTACATCCCTGGTCTTTTTCTTACTGCTTCGAGACCCTTCAATACTTTAATGGAGTCTGCTTGATATGTTGAATTATTTTTCATATTTTTGAGATGGAATTACGTATCTATAACATTTTTTTATAAAAAAGAGGAAATTTAATTCCATTAATCAATGTTAAACAATTAAATATACACTTTTTTTTACACTTTTTTTAATCATGGCGGAGAGACAGGGATTCGAACCCTGGGTACCTTTAACAATACACACACTTTCCAAGCGTGCACTTTAAACCACTCAGCCATCTCTCCAAAACTATTATCCTAATTTTTCAGTATCTATAAAAACATATGGCCATTCTAGATAATTCGAATATTTTTTAAACCAAAATGAGAGATATCTTTCAGCTAGATAGGCATAAAGCCTTTTGGTATCATAGCCTTTTAGTTTATTAAAGCCAAATATTTTTTCACATCTTTTTAACCATCCAAATAAGTCTTCAAACCATTGATTCATAATTTTTGGTTTTGTTATAAACATTATATGTGGGTTAAATTCGTTTGAAGAATTAATATAAGTTCTAAATTCATCTTGATCTTTTTTATTCATCACGCTAATTGCAAGATCGATATTTCCGTACCCATGAAACATATCAAAATGTAATTTAATATTGTGTTTTTTTTTGTCATAAAAAATTGAGGGATCAGATAAAATGTTCTTCCAACCTCGTTTTATTAACTTCATTACTTTAGGCTGATTTAAGATCATTTTTTTACAAATTATCGCGTCATAATTATCCCACTTTTTGGGAACATTATTTAAAAAATTATATTTGTTATTTTTTTTGACTAAGGCATTTTTTTCACTCTGCAGCCAAAATCTTCTCTTTTGACAAAATCCTATCCATATATCATTTTTGTTAATATTTTTTTTTAGTTCATTCTGCCAAAACCAATAGTGAAAAGTTAATTCTGAATAAAACTCTTCTTTATAAAAAATATTTTTTCCTTTATTGCATCTAATATATTTATCTGGAAATTTGTTCTTACCTACGGCTGCTAGATTGCACTTCAGTCTATCAAAAAACTTCAAATCTTTATCTGTTACACAATAAATTTCTAGTTTTTTTTTCACTTTTTTTTAATTACTGCAATTTCATTAAAGTTTCCCTTGTAAATATCAATACTTTCAAAATTTTCTAGGAAATATTTTTTTTCTTCTTGTGTAATATATTTTGAGAAAAAATCTTTGTTAGATTTAATCTGAGAAAAAATTTCTTTTAGTGTTGGCTTTTCATTGTTTAAATTCATGTCTTTTCTTGTGTCTGGGAATTCCAATTCTTCAACTATAAATAAGCCACCCTTTTTCACACTTTGAAATAACATGAATAAACTAATAATTTGATCTTTTAGCATGTGACTCGCATCCTCAAT
>Ga0308004_10000590_pt1 | contig 17155 bp, 16 predicted proteins | sample Neamet38_FD_203156 | JGI IMG/M metagenome (GOLD analysis project Ga0308004, IMG submission 203156) | Marine microbial communities from water near the shore, Antarctic Ocean - #38 | ecosystem: Environmental > Aquatic > Marine > Unclassified | place: Southern Ocean | collected 2014-06-06 | reverse complement strand
TATTATAATTTTTATGAGAAGATATTGAAGATTTAAACAAAGGTTTTCTTGCTTGAGAAATACTCACAGTTTTAATTGGTCTTTTGTTTTCATAAAATTTTAGACAACTATCTTCCCAATTTAAGTCACAAAATTTAATTAACTTTTTAATCTCAGTATCTGGATTTAAAACTAATTTTTCATAATTCACATCATAAATAAAATCATCAACTTTACTGTTCCAAAATTTCATTAAATCAAAATATGAAGAATAAAAAGTAGAAATGTCTGATTGATTATAAGTCCAATCCAATTTTTCATCAAAAATATTTTTGTATAATGATAAGCAATTATCTTTTGGATCTCTTTTACAATGAATGATTTTAGAATTTGGAAATAATATTTTAATAAATCCTATCCATCTAAAATTTAAAGGAGCTTTATCTGTAATTATATTTCTAGAAGATGAAATTTTTTTTACATAGTCGTAATATTTTGTGCGTATGTTATCAATTAAATCAGTATCTTTCGTAAGTTTTTGAAAAGTATCCAAATTATTATTTTTGTAAAAGTTATTTAGTATTAAATCTTCTAAAAATTTAAGTTCACCGCCACCAAATACCTCAGAATGAGATGATATGATTTGTTCAACCAAGCTAGTGCCAGATCTTGGTAGTCCCACAATAAAAATAATTTGTTTTTTATATTTTTTATTATTATCTTGTCTAAATTTATAATCTTTAAATTTGCTGATTAATTCGTTGAATATTTTTAAGTCATGAGTAGACTTGTAATTAGTCAATTTTTTTTTAATTTGATTGCCAATTTCAAGGTGCTTAAAAGAGCTTTGATAGTCCTCTAAGTCTTCGTAAGCCTTTCCAAGCGCAAAATGTAAATGTGTTTGAGAATTTTCATCAAGGGAAACATTTTGTGTCTTCTCAATCATTAATTTTAAATGATGATTATCTTTTGTATAATTAGTGAACCTACTCATTAATTTATCCACTGCTGTAAAACTTGGATTAATCCTTAAAGCTTCCAAAAAATGACTTTTAGCTTCTGTAAACAATCCAAGACTTTGATATGCGAGAGCCAAATTATATTGGGCTTGAAATACTTCACTATTTATATCTAGTGCCCTTTTAAATAAAGCTATAGCTTTATTGAGCTCATTTAGTTCAAAATTTAAGCTTCCATAATTTACAATTGTATCAATATGATTTGAGTCTATATCCAAGGCAGTTTTATAATAATGTTCTGCATTATCGAAATCACTCATTTTTCGCAATGTATTTGCTAAATTGTTAATGGTAGCTAAATTATTTTTATCAATTTCCAAAGATTTCATAAAAACATCTTTAGCTTTATTGGATTGACCTAAATTTTTTAAACTAGAACCTAAAATATTATGAAGAAATGTATTATTGGGATAATTTTGTAATAATAATTCTGATTTCTCAATTGCTAATTTAAAATTTTGTTTGTTATAATAACTAATTATTTTTTCAATATTTTTTTTAAATTTTTCTTTATTATTATTCATTATGAGGTTGAAGATAGTATTGTTTTTTTTTGTAAATAAGAAATTGATGCAAAACCATTACAGTTTAGCATATTTAACCCTTTAATATTATTTGAATTAATACCTCCTAAAGCAATTATTCGTAATTTGGCGTACCTCGATAACAAATTAAAACGAATGATACCTAATGAATTTTTTGACTTAGGTATTCCGAATATTGGAGATAAAACTATCATATCCATGCCTTGTCTCTTCTTTTCATTTATCTCTTTTAGATTATGGGCCGAACCAATTAAAATAATATTTTTATTTTTAATAGCTTTAACAGAAAGACTTTTATTAAAAGATGGAATGTAGGCACCATCAAGATTAAGTTTTTGTGTTAATTTTATATCATTTGCTAAATAAAATTTTTTATTAACATTTCTACAAAATTTTTTGATAAGTAAGATTTTTTTTTCATCATATTTTTCTTCATAATTCCTATAGATAATTATTATTTTTTTGTCTAAACTCTTAATATGTTGTTGATTAAAATCGTCTATAAAATGGAAAATTGTTGAAAATTTATTATGCATGATTGCCTTACCAATTTAATTGAAATTGAAAAAAAAATACAATTAAAAATTAATAAAAAACCTAATTTGCTAACAACGCCTAAAATAATTGCAGTAAGCAAAACGTTCCCCATGAAGGAAATTTTACCACTTATTAACCATGGACATATTCATTTTGGTGAAAATAAAGTTCAAGAAACAATAGAAAAATGGTCAAGTATTAAGTTTGATTTTACACATTTACAGCTTCATTTAGTTGGAAAACTACAGACAAATAAAGTGAAATATGCAGTGCAAATATTTGATTATATTCACTCATTAGATAGTTTAAAATTAGCGGAAAAAATTTCTATAGAACAAAAGAAATTTAAAAGAAATATTAAGATATTTATTCAAATAAATATTGGAAATGAAGAACAAAAAAATGGCATTCCAATATCAGGAGCCCAAGAATTTTACAAAAAATGTATTAATGACTTTGGCTTAAACATTATTGGATTCATGTGTTTACCACCAAATACTGATAACAATTCATTATATTTCTCTAAAATGGAAAAATTAATTTCTGAAAGTAAAATTAAAGAACTCAGTATGGGGATGTCTGGTGATTATATGGAGGCGTTAGATTTTCAATCTACTTTTTTAAGAATAGGATCTAGTATATTTGGTAAGAGGGTTTAACTAATTCTAATTTTTGTATTTTTATTGATTAGTTTAATTAAAATTAAAAAATCTTTTTCTTGTAAGGCAATACATCCGGCTGTTTTTTTATAGTTATTTGTAAGATGAATAAAGATTGCACTACCCTTAAATGGTGTAGGTTTATTATTATATTTAATTTCTATTAAATAATTATACGAATTATTTTTTTTGAATAATTTTTCATGGCTAATTTTAGTTTTTTGATGAATTTTAATTTCTTTGTTATAATTCTTACTGCTTGAATCATCACACCAACCAGTATTTCTTTGAATAATTTTTGTAGAAAGTTTAGTTATAGGTCTTTTAACTCTATCCGCCCTATAGTATAAATTTCCCAGAGAATAAGTACCCCTTGGTGTTTTTTTATCACCTTCTTTTTTGTTACTATATATTCCATTTTTCCCTACAGAACATCTAAAAGAATAATCAGAAATTTTTAGAGTTTCTTTATTTTTTAATATTATTAACATAGTCTAAATTATTATGAGTGAACAATATATTTACATCGTTGAGTTTCCCAGCTTATATAGCATATTATTTGAAGTCAAAAATTTATTTAATTTTAAGATTAAAAACTTTGAATCATCCCAAGATTTTATAACTGCTAATGAGTCTAAAAAACTCAATAACTTAAATTCTATAATTATCGTTAACAAAGAAATACAAAAACTGTCTTTAAATGAAAAAGTACAAAAAAAAAATATTTTTATAATTGATGAATTGCCATTAAGGATTGAAAAATTAATTAATAAATTAAATATCCAACTAATCAAACAACGCTACAGTATTCAGTCTAAAATTATTGTTAAAGAATATACTTTAGATTTAAATAAAAGAATTATTGCAAATCAATTTACAGAATTAAAATTAACAGAAAAAGAAATAGATATAATTTTATTTTTACTAAAAAATGAAACAGCTCAAACCATCGGCAACCTGCAAGAAAAAGTTTGGGAATATTCAGCTGGTTTAGAAACACACACTGTAGAGACACATGTATACAGATTAAGAAAAAAATTTTATGAAAAATTTAAAGATAATAATTTTATAGTAAGTGTTAATAATGCCTATAAAATTTAGTTTAATCTGGCACCAATTTTTTGTATTATTTTTGAAGACATCTCAGTCCCTTTTATCAAACTTTCTTTGGTAGAAAGCTTATTGATGTATCCATGAAGAAAACCTGCTGCAAATAAATCACCTGCACCAGTTAAATCTAGGATATTTAAATCTTTTTTACTTTCACATTCTGACACTTCGCCTTTATCAATTGCCACACTCCCTTTTTCACCACGAGTTATAACAATAATTTTATTTAGTTGTTTAGAAAAAGTAATAACGTCATTAAATTTTGTAGCATTAATTAAGCATTTAATCTCTTGCTCATTTGCGAATACAATATCAAGTTTATTCTTGACTAAATCTAAAAAACTATCTTTGTGTCGTTCTACACAAAATTGATCTGACAAAGACATGGCAATTTTATTTGAGTGCAATATTGCTTTATCAAACGCTGATTTAGGTTCTCCCTCATCCCACAAATATCCTTCCAGAAAAATCATTTCACTCTCTGTCACAGCTTTTTCGTCAATATCTTGTTGACCAATTTTTCCCGCAATACCCAAAAAAGTAACCATTGTTCTTTCCGAATCTGGTGTAATCAAAATAAGACATGTACCAGTTGGGATATCTTCTTTTTTTTTGTTATAATAATATTTTACTTTTTCATTTATTAAGCTTTGTTCATATTTTTCACCTAAATTGTCTTTATTTATTTTGCCAATAAAAGAAACATCATTACCTAGTTGAGATAATCCAACAATAGAATTTGCCACTGAACCTCCAGCTATTGTTTGCTCAATTTTTAAGTTAGATAATAATTTTTGAAATTCTATTTTATCTACTAATTTCATTGTGCTTTTTATAAGATTATTTTCAATTAAAAATGCATTTTCAACTTTGCAGATTACATCGACAATAGCATTTCCGATTCCAAGTATTTTCATATTAAGCTTTTTTTATTTTAAAAGGATGTCTTCGACTAGGATAACAAGTCGTACAAATTTTACAAGTTAAACCATAGCACTCTCTAGCCTTACAAAATTCTCTTCCATAAAAAATTATTTGTAAATGAAGTTTATTCCAAGTTTTCTTAGGAAATATTTTTTTTAAATCTTTTTCAGTTTGGACAACATTTTTACCATTTGTCAGCCCCCATCTTTGAGCTAGTCTATGGATATGTGTGTCCACAGCGAAAGCTGGTATTCCAAATCCTTGAGACATTACTACACTTGCTGTTTTATGACCTACACCAGGTAGTTTTTCAAGTTCTTCAAAAGTTTTTGGCACTTTGCCAGCATGTTTTTCTAGTAACAATTTTGACATTAAATAAATACTTTTAGCTTTGACTCTAAAAATTCCTATGCGGTTAATTAATTTTTCAATTCGTTTTCTTCCAAGTTTTACAAAATGTTCTGGTTTATTATATTTTGGATATATATCTTTTGTCACTTTATTAACATTTAGGTCTGTACACTGTGCAGACAAAAGCACAGACATTAAAAGAGTAAACTTATTTGTATAATTTAGAGGAATAGGTGTTGTTGGATAAATTTTATTTAAAATTTTTAATATTTTTTTTGCTTTTTCTTTTGTAACCATTGTTAGAAATTCAATAAATCTCTCATTGAATAAAGCCCAGGTTTTTTATTGATAAGCCATTTTGCAGCTGTTAAAGCACCATCTGAATATAAGGCTCTATCAAATGCTTCATGGTTTAATTTTATTATCTCTTTACCAGTTGAAAATGTGACTTCATGTTCTCCAATAATTTCACCTTTTCTAATTGAGTTAAAATTAATTTTTTTTCCGTAAGGAAACGAATTTTTATTTAAAAATTTTTTACCTATTAAATTATTAAAGTTCTTGCGTTTACCATTCGCAATACCCTTCCCAAGCATCAAAGCAGTTCCTGAGGGATAATCTTTTTTGTGTCTATGATGAATTTCAAGTATTTTACTTAAATAATCATTATTTAACGATTTTGAAGCCACTTCAGTTAAATACATTAATAAATTAACACCTAAACTCATATTCCCAGCTTTTAAAATTGGTATTTTTTTAGAATATTTTTTAATTAAATTCTCCTCATTTTGAGTAAAACCTGTTGTTCCGATAACCACACTTTTTTTTAGTTTTGATGCAATTTTAAGAATATCAAGAGTGCATTTTGGTACCGTAAAATCAATTATTATATCTGTTTTGATAAATGATCGATCAGTATTAAAATCTAATTTAATTCCAGCTATTTTTTTATTGTAGTATTTGTTTTCTGTAAGAGCTACTAGCTTGAAATTTTTATTAGATTTAGAAGATTTAATAAGCTGCTGTCCCATTCTGCCTAGACACCCAGTAATAGCTAAATTAATTTTTTTCATTTAAGAAAATATTAACCCTTTTTTTTTAATTAGTCTTTTATTTTTTCCAAAAACTTTTAGCTTTTTGAAAGAATTTTTTAATGCTTGGGTTTGATTTTTCGTTCTCAATTTTCCTAAATTTTTCAAGTAGTTCTTTTTGTTCTTTATTTAAGGAAATAGGAACTTCAGTATTTACCTGAACATATAAATCGCCATTTCCACTTCCACGCATATAAGGCATCCCCTTTCCCTTTAATCTAAATTGTTTTCCATTTTGGGTGCCATCAGGTATTTTAATTTTAGCTCTTCCACCATCAATTGTTGGTATTTCGATTGTAGTACCTAATGCAGCGTCTGCTATAGATATTGGGAATTCAAAAAATAAGTTTTCATCCGATCTTTTAAAAAGATCATGTGAATTAACATTAATAAATAAATATAAATCACCACTAGCACCACCTTTTGCACCAGCCTCACCCTTACCTGCCAACCTTATTCTTGTTCCATCATCAACACCTTTTGGTATTGTTACAGATATTTTTTTTGACGCTTGTTTGTTACCTTGACCGTTACAGTCTGTACATGGGTTAGTAATTTCCTCACCAGTTCCTTGGCATTGTGGACATGTTTGTTGAACAGTAAAAAATCCCTGATTAGATCTTACTTTACCATTACCACCACAAGTTGTGCATTTATCTGGGGTGTAGCCTGGTTTAGAACCATTTCCTTTGCAGGTGACACACTTTTCTGTTGTTGAAAACTTAATGTCTTGTTTTTTCCCCTCAAATGCTTCTTCAAGAGTAATTGATAAGTCATATCTTAAATCAGAACCTCTGTTATTAGAACTTCGTCCACCTCTAGATCTTCCACCACCAAAATCACCAAAGAAGTCTTCAAAAATATCTGAAAAATCAGCTCCACCAAAACCACCACTTTGTCTTCCACCACCGCCTTCAAAGGCTGCATGACCAAAGTTATCGTAGTTTTGTTTTTTTTCCTGATCGGAAAGAATACCGTATGCTTCTCCAGCTTCTTTAAACTTATCTTCAGAAGTTTTATCTCCAGGATTTTTATCTGGGTGATGTTTTACTGCTAGTTTTCTGTATGCTGATTTTAGTTCTTCAGGGCTTGCATTCTTGCTAACACCCAAGACGTCATAAAAATCTCTTTTAGCCATAAGTTACTTTAAGATGATAGTTGCTGTAAGTCTTAAGCGCTTTTTTCTTTATCTTCTTTTTTTACTTCTTTTTCTTCTTCTTCTTTTACTTCCTCAAAATCAGCATCGACCACATTATCATCTTTCTTTGCTTGATCATTTTTATCACCATCTTTAGACGAATCAGGTTTTTTTTCTTGAGACTTGTAGATAGCTTCTCCTAATTTCATAGAAGCCTGAACTAAACTTTCTGTTTTTTTCTTAATATCGTCAATATCAGTTCCTTTAATCGCTTCTTTTAATCCAGATGAAGCATCTTCTATTGCTTTCTTGTCTGCATCTGAAACTTTAGCACCATGTTCTTTTAAATTTTTTTCAGTTGAATGAATTAAGGTATCAGCCTGATTTCTTGCATCAACTGATTCTCTTTTCTTTTTATCTTCATCTTTATTTGCTTCTGCATCCTTAACCATTTTTTCAATTTCCTCATCACTTAAACCACCAGAAGCTTGGATTTGAATTTTTTGTTCTTTTCCAGTTCCTTTGTCTTTTGCTGAAACACTAACAATTCCATTTGCATCAATATCAAAAGTTACTTCAATTTGAGGCATTCCTCTTGGAGCTGGCGCTATACCAACTAATTCGAAATTTCCTAGCATTTTGTTGTCAGACGCCATTTCTCTTTCACCTTGAAGAACTCTTATTGATACAGCAGGCTGATTATCATCAGCTGTAGAAAAGACCTGACTTTTTTTTGTTGGAATTGTTGTATTTTTTTCGATTAATTTTGTTGAAACACCACCTAATGTTTCAATTCCAAGAGATAAAGGTGTTACATCTAAAAGAAGTACATCTTTAACATCTCCTTGAAGTACACCAGCTTGAATGGCAGCACCCATTGCCACAACTTCATCTGGATTTACACTTTTATTGGGCTCTTTTCCAAAAAAATTTTTAACTTCAGCTAAAACCTTAGGCATTCTAGTCATGCCACCAACCATTACAATTTCATCAATTTCATTTGCTGTAAGTCCCGCATCTTTAAGTGCAGTTTTACAAGGGGGTAATGTTCTTGAAATTAAGTCCTCAACCAAAGCTTCTAACTTTGCTCTAGTCATTTTTAAATTAATGTGTTTTGGACCTGTTTTATCTGCAGTTATAAAAGGTAAATTAACATCAGTTTGTTCAGCAGAAGAAAGTTCAATTTTTGCTTTTTCCGCAGCTTCTTTTAATCTTTGAAGAGCTAGCTTGTCAGTCCTTAAGTCTATACCGTTATCTTTTTTAAATTCCCCAATTAAATAATCAACAATTGTATTGTCAAAATCTTCACCACCTAAAAATGTATCACCATTAGTAGACTTAACTTCAAATACACCATCACCTAATTCAAGAATGGATACGTCAAAAGTTCCACCACCAAGATCATATACTGCAATTTTTTTATTTTCTTTTTTTTTATCTAAACCATAAGCTAGTGAAGCAGCGGTAGGTTCATTTATAATTCTTAAAACTTCTAATCCTGCAATTTTACCCGCATCTTTTGTTGCTTGTCTTTGAGCGTCATTAAAATAAGCAGGTACAGTTATTACAGCTTTAGTTACTTCTTGACCTAAATATTTTTCAGCTGTTTCCTTCATTTTTATTAAGATAAAAGCAGATATTTGAGAAGGCGAGTATTTTTGGCCTTTGGCTTCAATCCATGCATCTCCTTTTTCTGAATTAACAATTTTGAAAGGGGCTGCGGCAATATCTTTTTTTACAGTAGGGTCTTCAAAATTTCTTCCAATTAATCTTTTTACAGCAAATATAGTGTTTTCAGGATTAGTTACTGCCTGTCTTTTTGCAGGTTGTCCAACTAATTTTTCTCCATCATCAGTAAAAGCAACAACAGAAGGAGTTGTTCTTGCACCTTCAGCATTTTCTAAAACTTTGGGCTGGCTACCCTCCATGATTGATACACATGAATTAGTTGTTCCTAAATCTATTCCTATAATCTTGCTCATAATTTAAATCCTATCTTTCATATAAGGGTTAATTTTTAATCTACAAGTTCTTGTAAATATTATTAATTACCTAAATTTTCTTTATTTTCCTCATTTTTTTCTTCTTTAATATTAGTCTTCTTCGAAACACCCACAAGAGAAGGTCTAAGTAACCTGTCTTTCATCATAAATCCCTTTTGAATTTCCTGCACAATTGTACCAGGTTCTTTTTGATCATCATCAATTTCCATCATGGCTTGATGGAGGTTGGGATCAAGTTTTTTACCAATCGAATCTATAGGGGTAATTCCATTTTTTGATAAAATAGAAACCATATCTTTATTTATAATGTCAAAATGTTCTAAAGTTTTTTTTAAAGCCTCTGAATCTTTTAATATCTCGTCATTTGCTAATATCTGCCTTGATCTCTCTAAATTATCAATTAAATTTAAAGTCTCTTTTGCAAAAGCAAAGCCACCATAATTAAAAGCATCTTCTCTTTCTTTTTCGAACCTTCTTCTTTGGTTTTCCATTTCAGCAAAAGCTCTAGCTACCTTATCTTCTAGATCTAAAATTTTTTCTTCAGGGCTAGTTTCTTTTATTTCCTCTGCGTTATTAGACGTATTTTGTTCAGCTTCATTTATTTCGTTTTCAGGGGTAATTTCTTTAGGTTCATTAACCTGCTCTTCTGCATTAATGTTTTGATCTTTTTCCATTGTGACTTATATGGTATGAAATTTGATAATTGCTAGATGTTAAAAAATAAAATTATAAAATTATTAATAGGCACAAATAATAAAGGAAAATTAAGGGAAATAAGAGATTTATTGCCTAAAAACCTTGAAATTTACTCTACATCAGACTTAAAAATTAAAAGTCCTGCTGAAAATGGAAAGTCTTTTAAAGAAAATTCACTAATTAAAGCTAAATATTTTTCAAAAAAATCCAAAATGATCTGCTTGTCGGATGACTCGGGATTAGAGATAGATTTCTTAGACGGAGATCCAGGAATTTATTCAGCTAGATGGGGTGGAAAAAAAGGAAACTTTCTCAAAGCCATGAATAGAGTTTTTAAAGAATTAGATAAAAAGGATAAAAATTGGAAGAATAAAAAAGTTAAAGCTAGATTTGTTTGTGCTTTAACTATTTTTAAAGCTGGTCAAACAATGATAAGTTCTGTTGGTAAAATTGAAGGACACATTTCAAGTACAATGAGAGGAAAAAATGGTTTTGGTTATGATCCTATTTTTATACCAATTGGAAAAAAAATCACTTTTGGGGAAATGAAACCTATTCAAAAATATAAAATAGATCACAGGTTTAGGGCTTTTCAAAAAATTAAAAAATTTTTTTAAATTCTTTATTTTCTATTTTATAAAAATTTAAAATATGATTAATCTTATTATTTTTAATTTCAAAAATACCAACCTTGCCTTTAAATAAATTTTTTTTGGTAAAGATTTTTTTATCTACAATTAATTCATTTTGAATTATTAAATAATAAACAAGTCCAATTAAATCAAAGCTTAAGAAAGATAATTGATTGGGGTATTGATTATATTTTTCGAAATATTTTGATGAAAAAATTTCATAATTTTTTTTGTTGATTGATGGAAAATATAGTGGTTGCGAGCTTGTTTCTATAAGTAAAGATTCATCAAACCACTGATTGAATGTTATAAAATATTTTTTTTTTGGTAAAATATCAGTATATAGCAAAGAAGTTGTTACACTCTTTAAACTTTCATCAAAATCAGCAATTATTAATGAATCAAACTTAACATTTCCAAGAGTATCCTTTTTTTTAAACCTTTCAATTAATCGTTCTTTATTATCTTCATCTGACTCATCTAGTCTTTTTATTTCATCTTCAAGATTTTGTTTTCTGCGTTTATAATCTGTTATTTTTTCAATTTGTTGTGTAAGTTTTGTTGGGTCCGTATTATAGACATAACTTTTCATTACTTTTATTTTAGATTCAGATATGGCTTGTTTAACTTCATCTTTATATTCTACGTCTGGAATTAAAAAAATAGTTTTCTTGATTTTTTCTAGTTTTATAAATTTTTTAATTGCATTTAATTGAGAAGTTGCATTTATTCCTGCATTAATAATATTTTTTGACCCATTGTCTCTTTTATTTGTTAATGATAAAAAAGTTATTTCACTTACTTCATCAAGATAAACTAAATTTTCATTAAAGATGGGTCCAATAACTATTTTTACACCCAATTTATTCAATTCTTTTGCTGACTTTAAAGTGACCTCAGGGTTTGATGCCGTATCTTTAGGAATAATCTCAATTGATAAATTGTTTATTTGATTAATGGCTAGTCGTATAGATTGAATTATGGATTGGCCAATCTCAGAATCTTTACCTGTTAATGGAACAAGTAATCCTATTCTAATTTTTTCTTCAGCAAATACCCCTCCTATAAAAAGTGAAAAGGTTAAATTTAAAAGTAATATAATTTTAATAATTTTCTTCATTTTAATGTTATTATAAGGATTATAGTTCAATGATTCTAAATACTGAAAATAAAAATAACAAAGTTAAAAATGGCCTTTATGTCATTGCTACTCCAATTGGTAATTTAAGTGATATCACACTACGAGCCTTAGAGGTCTTAAAAAAATCTGATTATATCCTATGTGAAGATACTCGTATTTCAAAAAATTTACTGGAAAGGTATGAAATTAAGTCCAAACTTATTTCAAATCATAAATTTAATGAAAAAAAAAATTTATTAAAAATAATAGAAATTTTAAAATTAGACCATGTTGTCTCATTAATTTCTGATGCTGGAACTCCCTCAGTTTCAGACCCTGGTGCAATTCTAATTAATGAGTGCCTAGAAAATGCAATTGATATTTTTCCAATACCAGGAGCTTCTGCTGTCTCAACTGCTGTTTCAATCAGTGGTTTTGATGAAAAATATTTTTTTTATGGTTTTTTTCCAGAAAAAAATAATAAATTAAAAGAGGATTTTGAAAGATTATCTAACCTAGATAGCTGTATTGTTTTTTTTATTTCTCCTCGAAAATTTAATAAGTCTGTAAAATATATTAAGCTTTATTTTTCTGGTAGAAAAATTTTAATATGTAGAGAGATGACTAAATTTTATGAAGAGTATGTTAGGACCGAAATTGATAACTTGGAGCCTTTTAAGTCTGATCCAAAAGGAGAACTGACAATTATTATTTCCGAACGAAGAAAAACAAAAAAGACATCGATAATTTTAAAAGAATCTGATAAATTAAACATTCAAAAAATGATTAAAAAATTAAGCATTAAAGATATCACAGATTTAATTAGTCAGAATAGTAACGTACCTAAAAAAGAGATTTATAATTATTGTTTGGAGTTAAAAAATGAAAAATAGAATTATTTTAATTACTTTTATATTTTTAGTATTTAGTGGATGTGTGGGAATTAGTTCAAAAGGAATTTTTGGATCTGGTGTTAGTATTGCTTTTGACCCAAGATCCTTGGGAACTCAAATAGATGATTCTGTAATGCAAAAAAATCTATCAGCAAGAATGATCTTGAGAAATAAAAAACACCTTTTATCAGTTAGTACAAATGTTTTAGATGGTAGAATTTTTTTAACAGGTAAAGTGGAACAAGCAGAGGAAAAACTTCATCTTACTAAGCTAGCCTGGGAAACCAAAGGTGCTAGATCTGTTAAAAATGATATTAAAATTAAAGAAAAATTTGACTTCAAACAATCAGCAAAAGATTTATTAATAACTTCTCAATTAAGAACAGCCATGATATTTAACAAAAAAATCAAGGCAACTAATTATCAAATAGATACCCATAAAAAGAAGATATTTATTTATGGAATTTCTTTAACAGCAGATGAAAGAAAAGAAGTGATAAGTGAAGCAAAAGAGATACTTGATGTTGAGAATGTTATAGCAAGCATAGTTTTAGTTGAGGACTTAAGAATTCAAAAAAATTAAGACTTAAGAAAAAATTTTACGTGGGGTAAGCTTTATATGGTTATATTTGACGATTTTGTTAAAGATAAAAAAACTACTTTAATTTTAAAAAATAAGAATACCTGGAATGATTTTCCATCATATAATTGGTGGGATGGCTGGTGGAAAGTTGAACCAAGAAACATAATGGAAATATTGATTAAGATGGTTTGGGGGCAATTCCAGCTTGAAAATAAAATAGCAGGTTTTGAGTACTGGTCAAATTATCAAACTTCTAAAAACTGGAAGCTTAATTGGCATCAAGATTGTGATGAAAAGTTAAGAAAAACTTCAAATAATATTTTATCTCCAACTCTTGGACAAATATATTATATAGAAAATAGTGGAGTTCAAGGTGGTTACTTGGAGATTTCAAGTTTATCACCTGAAACAGAACCTAACCCTTCTAAAATTGAGAGAATTTATCCTAGAGAAAATAGACTGGTAATTTTTAATCCATCAAAAAAACATTGTGTTTCAGAAATTACGTCTGGAAATCGACATGCTTTTTTGTCCAATGTGTGGATAAAAAAACCAAGTACTTTTGATAAATCTGAAAATGTTGATCACAGAGATTTTTTTCCTATAGAGTGGAAAAATAAATATAATATTTCTTAATTCTTTTTAGTATAATTTATTACACTAGCAGAGTAAGCAGCAACTGAAGCTAAATTTATTATCTCAGAGGTAGATGATCTTAAAGGTGCAATCTCAATTGGTTGACCCAAACCAATTAGCAGAGGACCAATGACTTTTGTGTTACCCAAACTTTTCATCATCTTGTACGAAATGGCAGCACTATGTTGTCCTGGCATTATTAAGATATTGGCATTACCAACAATACTTGAAAATGGATAAAGTTCTTTATACTCCCCATTAAGTGCTACATCAGGCTGCATGTCACCGTCAAAATCAAAATCTACATCTTTAGTTTTTAAAATTTCAACAGCTCTTTTGATGTGCTTAGTTCTGCTGGTGAGAGGTTGACCAAAGGTTGAGTGAGAAACAAAGGCAACTTTAGGAACAAAACCAAATAATTTTACTACTCTAGCTGATGATATTGCAATTTCTGCTAGCTCTTCTGAACTTGGGTATTCATTAACACTAGTATCTCCCACAAAAATAGTTTTCCCCTTAGAGACAACCATGTTTAAGCCAAACATAATTTCTCCTGGTCGCGCATCCACTACTTGAGTAATTTTATCTAATGAAGCTCCAAATCTTCTTGTATTACCTGTAACAGCACCATCTGCATCACCGCATGCAACCATACATGACGCCCATATAACACGATCATTTCTTACAAGTCTGTCGCAATCTCTTTCTAAAAGGCCTTGTTCTCTTTGCATCTTTTTAAATAAATAATTCACGTACTTTTCTCGCTTTTCCGAGTCTTGAGAATTTACTATTTCGATATCAAAATTTTCACTGTACCCAATTTCGTTAATTCTTTCTTTGATTTTTTCTTTTTTACCAATCAAAATTGGAATCCCTAATTTTGAATTTTTAAATGCTATTGCAGCTTTAAGAGTGTTTTCATCTTCACCATCAGCAAAAACAATTATTTTTTGATTTTTTTTAATATGTGAATTAATACCCTGCATAATTGTAACAGAAGGATTAAGTCTTTGTTTAAGTTGCTCTTTGTAAATTTCAAAATCTTTTATATCTTTTTTTGCAACACCACTTTCCATAGCGGCTCTTGCGACAGCTACAGGAATTTCGCTAATTAGTCTTGGATCAAAAGTAGATGGGATTATATAATCTTTGCCATATCTTGGGCTATCACCTCCCATAGCAGCAACAACTTCATCTGGCACATCTTCTCTCGCTAATTTTGCTATTGCATTCGCTGCGGCAACTTTCATCTCTTCATTAATTGTAGTGGCCCTAACATCTAAAGCTCCTCTAAAAATATAAGGAAAGCCAATTAAATTATTTACTTGATTATGATAATCTGATCTTCCAGTTGCAATAATAGCATCACTTCTAACTTCCATTATTTCTTCAGGAGTTATTTCTGGGTCTGGATTAGCACAGGCAAAAATTATTGGATTTTTTGCCATTGTTTTTACTAATTCTTTTTTTAAAGCTCCTTTAGCAGACAATCCTAAAAATACATCAGCACCGTTAATAGCCTCTTCCAAAGTTCTATTTTTGGTATCAATTGCGTGAGCTGATTTCCACTGGTCCATACCTTCAGTTCTGCCTCTGTAAATTACTCCCTTACGGTCTAACATGGTTACATTTTCACTAGGCACTCCACTATTTTTAAATAAATTTGTACAGGCTATCGCAGAAGCTCCGGCTCCATTAACCACGACTTTGATATCCTTGATAGATTTACCACTTACGTCTAAAGCATTAATCAATGCTGCGGTTGTTATAATTGCTGTACCATGTTGATCATCATGAAAAACTGGAATATCTAAAATTTCTTTTAATTTTTCTTCAATAATAAAACAATCTGGAGCAGCTATATCTTCCAAATTAATCCCACCAAAACCACAGGCAAAGTTTTTAATACTATTTATTATTTCAGTTGAATCTTGTGAATCGATTTCCAAATCAATAGAATCTATGTCTGCAAATCTTTTAAATAAAACTGCTTTTCCTTCCATCACTGGCTTTGAGGCCAACGCTCCTAGATTACCCATACCTAAAATTGCAGATCCATTGCTTATTACTGCAACTAAATTTCCTTTGGAAGTATAATCGTAGGCTGCTTCAGGGTTCTGAAAAATTTCCTTAACAGGAACAGCTACACCAGGTGAATATGCCAAGGCTAAATCTCTCTTTGTTGTCATCGGCTTGGAAGAATTAATCTCTATTTTTCCAGGCTTATTCTGGCTATGGAATTCTAAGGCTTCCTTATCCGTATAATGGTCTATTTTAGTTTTTTTCATTTATGGTAATTAAATATACAAATGGAGCTAATTTATGACTAATATGATTTATGAACCTTATTAAGTCAACAGGCACATTTAGTTTTTTTACCATAATCAGCAGATTGTTAGGTTATGTAAGAGATATACTAATAGCTGTGTTTCTGGGTGCTGGGCCTTTAGCTGATGCATTCTTTGTAGCATTTAGAATTCCAAATACATTCAGAAGATTATTTTCTGAAGGAACTTTTAACGCAGCATTTGTTCCAAGCTATTCATCATTATTAAATAATAAAAAAGAGGCTCAAAAATTTTCAAACAATATTTTTAATTTACTTATTGTAGGACTATTTTTTTTAGTTCTTGTTATTGAAATATTGATGCCACTATTTGTTTTTTTAATTGCACCAGGTTTTGAAGGAGATTCTCAAAAAATGGAATTAGCCATAACCTTAACAAGAATTACTTTCCCTTTTTTATTATTCATAAGTTTAGCCTCTTTTTTTTCAGCAATTTTAAATTCTCATAATAAATTTGCCATAGCTTCGGCTGCACCCATCATTTTGAATCTTCTTTTAATTGGAGTCTTGCTTTTTGGAAAAATTTTAAATGATCAATTGGTATACTACTTATCATATGCGGTTACTTTATCAGGAATATTACAATTTATATTTTTATATTTTTTTATTAAAAAATATTTTTTACCTAAATTTGATTTTCATATTAAAATTAATAGTAAGATTAAGATTTTTTTTAGAAGACTACTTCCAAGCATTTTTTCTTCTGGTGTTACTCAAATAAATATTTTAGTAGGAACAATCATTGCATCTTTTCAAGCTAGTGCAGTATCTTATCTTTATTATGCAGATAGAATTTATCAAATAAATCTTGCTATTGCAGGAATCGCGATAGGAACGGTAATACTTCCTCAACTTTCTAGGCATGTTCAAAATAATAAAAAAGAAAAAATAA
>Ga0308004_10000588_pt1 | contig 17167 bp, 16 predicted proteins | sample Neamet38_FD_203156 | JGI IMG/M metagenome (GOLD analysis project Ga0308004, IMG submission 203156) | Marine microbial communities from water near the shore, Antarctic Ocean - #38 | ecosystem: Environmental > Aquatic > Marine > Unclassified | place: Southern Ocean | collected 2014-06-06 | reverse complement strand
ATTCTGCAGTTCCAGAACCAAGAGTTGCTACACTAAGAAAAATCAACAAATTCAACACTTCTGAGCTTATTGATGAAGGTATAATACTGTGGTTTCCTGGCCCTGACAGCTACACAGGTGAAGATATGGCCGAATTCCACATACATGGAAGCAAAGCAGTAATTGATGCCATACATGCCTCTATCTCAGAAGTAGAAAACTGTCGCTTAGCTGAACCTGGCGAATTTACAAAGCTAGCATTTCAAAATGGAAAAATAAATCTACTAAAAGCAGAAAGTATTGCAGATTTAATTTCATCAGAAACTGAAATTCAGAGACAGCAAGCAATAAAAATAATGAATGGAAAATCTGCCGACAAATTTAACGAATTAAGAGAAAAACTTATAAAAATTTTATCGCACGTTGAAGCCAAAATAGACTTCCCAGACGAGGATTTGCCAGAAGATATTTTCAAAAATATTACAAAAACTTCTAATGAAGTAATTTTAAATATAAAAAAAATTTTAGATGACCAAAAAGTTGGAGAAAGAATTCGAGAAGGTTTTAAGATTGCAATCATAGGACCAACGAATGCTGGAAAGTCTAGCTTGTTAAACCATCTTTCAAATCGAGATGTTGCAATTGTTTCTGAAATAGCTGGAACGACCAGAGATGTAATAGAAACACATCTAAACATAGATGGTTATCCAGTTGTAGTTTCTGATACCGCAGGAATTAGACACTCTAAAAATGAAATAGAGAAAAAAGGAATAAAGCTAGCACTTGAAAAAGCTGAAGATGCTGACCTAAAACTTATTGTTGTAGATGCTAAAGACTTTGATTTTAAAGGAATTTTTAAAGAACTTATGGATGAAAATGCAATTCTTGTAATTAATAAATCTGACCTTTTAAGCGATGGTTTAAATTCAGAAACAAAACATCTTGAACATGTTTTAATTTCAGTAAAGAATAATCTTAATTTAGAGGGTTTAATTTCAAAGATTAAAAATAAATTAAAAGATAAATTTATCACAAGCGAAGATACTTTGATAACTCGTGAAAGACATAGGCAGCACCTTGAACAAAGTTTAAGGTGCTTAAAAAATTTTGAAGAAAAAAATGATGCAGAAGATTTTGATAAAGCAGCCGAAGACCTGAGATTAGCCACAAGACACCTTGGAATGATAGTTGGGAAAGTTGATGTCGAAGAAATTTTAGGTAATATCTTTAATGATTTCTGTATTGGAAAATAAATAATAAGTTTCTTTGGGTCTTTTTGCTTAAATAAGTTAGCATTATCAACGAAATTTTTTTTATATAAAATATACTCTTTTACGTGTGTTTTTGACCCATTTTAGACAGTTATTGTTGATAAAGAACACTTATTTAAAATATTTTCTCTAAATTATAACTTTTCATTTAAAAAAATCGACAATAAAAAACCTTTTTTTAATTATCACTCTCACCTTGTAATAATTTCGATCAGTTATAAATTTAACTTATGAAAAATAATTTATCATTTGATGTAGTAGTTATTGGCGGTGGTCATGCAGGTTGTGAAGCTGCAGCAGCTTCTGCACGTCTTGGAGTTAACACTGCTTTATTCACCCACAAAATTGAAACCATAGGTGAAATGTCTTGTAACCCTGCAATAGGAGGTCTTGGCAAGGGTCATCTAGTTAGAGAAATAGATGCCCTGGATGGTGTGATGGGAGAGGTTGCAGATAAGTCAGGTATACAATTTAGACTATTAAATAGAAGTAGAGGTCCTGCTGTTCAAGGTCCTAGAACTCAATCAGATAGATCGCTGTATCGTAAATATATGCAAAAAAAACTTTTAAACTACTGTAATTTAAGCATTTTTGCAGATCCTGTGATAAGATTTATTTTTGATAAAAACACTATAAGTGGTTTTCAAACAAAGTCAGGTAAAAAAATATTATGTAGTAAGTTAATTTTAACAACAGGCACTTTTTTAAATGGTCTGATTCATATTGGAGATGAGAGAACACCAGCTGGCAGGTTTGATGAGAAGCCCTCAACAGGATTAAGCGAACAACTTGAAAAATATGACTTCAAGGTAGGAAGACTTAAGACAGGAACACCACCTAGGTTAGATGCAAGAACAATTAAGTATGATAATTTAGAAGAACAGTTTGCAGATGATATCCCCTACTTTTTTTCTTTTCTAACTAAAAAATCTTTGAACAAACAAGTTTCATGTAGAATGACCTATACGAATGAAAAGGTTCATAAAATAATTAAAAAAAATTTAAAGAGAAGCGCCATGTACTCTGGTAGCATTAAAGGGGTTGGACCAAGATATTGCCCTTCGATAGAGGATAAGATAGTAAAGTTTGCCGATAAGGATCGACATCAAATATATTTAGAGCCAGAAGGGTTAAATGACTATACTATATACCCAAATGGTATATCAACCTCATTGCCGGAGGAAGTACAACAAGAAATATGCAATAATATCAATGGTTTAGAAAATGTAAAGATAATTAGACCAGGATATGCAATAGAATATGACTACATTGACCCTAGAGAACTTTTTTTAACTCTTGAAACAAAGAAAATACAAAATTTATATCTTGCAGGACAGATAAATGGGACCACTGGTTATGAGGAAGCTGCAGCTCAAGGATTAATTGCAGGGATAAATGCCGCCTTATCCCTTAAGGGGGAAGAGCCCTTTATCTTAGACAGGTCAGATGCCTACATTGGAGTTATGATAGATGATCTAGTAACGAAAGGTGTTGCTGAACCTTATAGAATGTTTACCTCAAGAGCCGAATATAGATTAAGTTTAAGAGCAGACAATGCTGATCAAAGGCTAACAAATAAGGGTATTGAGATTGGACTAATCTCGAAAGAAAGAGAGAGCATATTTAAAGATAAAGAATCTAAATTAGAAATAATAATAAATAAAATGTCAGAATCATTAATATCTCCAACAAAAATTAAAGAATTCGACATAAAAATTGCCAAAGATGGTAAATTAAGGAAATCAAATGAAATATTAACACAAAAAGGTGTAGATATGAATAAAATTAGAGAAATTTGGCCTGAAATACCCTTTTTTGATAAAAAAATAGATGAACAAATAGAAATAAATGCTCATTATCGGGGTTATCTAAAAAAACAAAAAGCTGATATATTAGCCTTTAAAAGAGATGAAAACCTAATAATACCCAAAGAAGTTAATTATGATCAATTATCTGGTCTATCTAATGAAGTTAAAGCTAAATTCAAAAAAATAAACCCAAAAACTATGGGTCAGGCACTCAGAATAGATGGAATAACTCCTGCTGCTGTATATATTTTGTTGTCACATGTAAAAAGAAAGTCTATTAAGCTTATAGCTTAATGCAAGAAATTCTACAAAAATACCCACTATTAAAAGATCAAAATGTTCCACGTGGAACATTTTTAGATTTTGAGACCTTTGTTGATATGCTTCAAAAAACAAATGAAGTAATTAATATTATTAGCAAAGAAACATCTAAAAATGATATAATCAGGGAACGTCATATAGTAGATTCAGCACAAGTTATTGATTTTATTGATTTAAACAGTAATATAATAACAGATATCGGCTCAGGTGGAGGTTTGCCAGGGATAGTAATTTCAATAATGCTTAAGAATCTGAAAAACTCTTCAAAGATTAATTTATACGAAAAAAGCCACCACAAGAGCTCCTTTTTAAGAAAGGTATCTAGAGATTTAAATTTAAACACCGAAGTTATAGAAAAAAATATTTTTGAAGCTAAAAACCTAGAATCTGACACTATAATAGCAAGAGCTTTTAAGCCTCTACCAATAGTACTAGAATTAGTTAGTAAAAATTTTAAAAATTATAGAAATTTAATTTTATTTATGGGAAAAAATGGAGAAAAAATTCTAGAAGATACTTTAAAAATTTGGGACTTTGATTTTGAAAAAAAAAAAAGTATTACAAGTGAAGATTCATTTTTATTAAATATTAAGAATATTAAAAAAATAAGAAATTAAAATGCAAATTATTTCAGTAATAAATCAAAAGGGTGGGGTTGGAAAAACAACAACTGTAATTAATCTTGCAGCAGGATTGGCTCAACAAGAAAAAAAAGTTTTAATCATTGACCTTGATCCTCAAGGAAATGCTACTACCGGACTTGGTTTATCTAATTTAGAAAATTCTACTGAGACAATTTATGGAGTATTGAATGGAACAAAATCGATCTCAGAAGTAATTAGAAAAACTGATTATAAAAATTTAGATATAATTACATCAAATGTAGATTTGTCTGGTCTCGAAGTTGAAACTGCTGGTGATAGTAGAAGAGCCTTCATTTTAAAAGGAAAATTAGCCGCATATATAAACGATTCTAGAGGATACTACGAGTATATACTAATAGACTGTCCTCCTTCTTTGAGTTTGTTGACAGTCATGGCTTTAGTTTCCTCACATTCGTTAGTGGTACCCTTGCAGACAGAATTCTTTGCACTTGAGGGCTTAACTCAATTGATAAAAACCATTGAAAGAATAAAGGTGAACCTTAATCCTGAATTAAAGATAAGAGGAATACTTTTAACAATGTATGACAAACGAAACAAACTATCTGCACAAGTTGAAAAAGAAGCAAGGGATTATTTTAATGAAAAAGTTTACCACACTGTCATACCAAGGAACGTCAGGCTTTCCGAGGCACCATCCCATGGGATGCCGGTTTTAAATTATGATAAATCATGTGTCGGAAGTAAATCATATTTTAATTTTACAGATGAATTTATTAATCAAGAAAATGTAATTGGAGCTTTATAAAATGGATACAAGTAAAATAAAAAAGGGCTTAGGTAGAGGTCTGTCATCTTTAATAGGCGAAACTAAAACAGAAAAAAATATTAATAAAGTCTCCATAAGTGACTTGGTAAGCAATAAGTTTCAGCCAAGAAAAATATTTGACAAAGATAACTTACAAGACTTAACTAATTCAATAAAGGAAAGAGGCATTATCCAGCCAATCATTGTAAGAAATTCAAGTGAGAATAATTCCAAATATGAAATAATCGCAGGAGAGAGAAGGTGGTTAGCAGCACAAAAAGCAGGATTACACGAGGTCCCCGTAGTTATTACTGATGTAGATAATTTGACATCTCTTGAATTTGCCATTGTTGAAAATATTCAAAGAGATGATTTAAACGCAATCGAGGAAGCTCGAGGTTATCAACGTCTTATAGAAGAGTTTTTTTATGATCAAGAAAAAGTAGCTCAATTTATTGGAAAAAGTCGAAGCCATATTGCTAACCACGTCAGGTTATTAAGTTTACCAGAAGCTGTTTTAAAATTAATTGAAACAAAGAAATTATCTACAGGACACGCAAAGATATTAGTAGGTTTGGTTAATGCAGAATTTGTTGCAAATAAAATAGTTGAAAAAAAACTTTCAGTTAGACAGGCAGAAAATTTTTTAAAAATTTTTAAGATAAAGAAGCAATCATTTAGAAAAGAAAAGGATATTAATCTACAGGCTTTGGAATCTTCTATTGCTGAAAAAATTGGATTAAATGTTGTAATCAATAATAAAAAAAAGAATTCAGGAACTATTATTTTTGAGTATAAAGATATTAATCAATTAAATAAGATTATTGAAATTATAAAATCTAATTACTAGCTGAAGAAGCTTTTTCTATTATAAAGTTAGATAAAATATTAATTGAATTTGCTGGATATTTTTTGATTAAAAGTTCAATTTCATTAATTTCATAAGGTAAATTTTCAGCTCTTATGTAAGACCAACCTTTTATTTGTTGTTTTATAACCTCTTTGTCTTTCCAAAATATTGGTGGTTTAAATCCTGTAATTGTTGACTCGATGTTGTTGTTTTTATGGAATTCCTTGAATAACTTAATCAATCTTTTAGATTTTATTAAAAATGTTCTAGTAACAAGAATACAGTCATCTGTGCTAAAATTATTTTCATTCAAAATATTAATTGTTTTACTTTTGTTTTTAGCTAGACAACTGTCAATTAGTTCAGACACATTATAGTTTTCGGCAAGGTTTGTGAGCTTAAGAATATCTTTTATTTCAATTGTTTTTTTATTCTTTGTAAAATTTTTTATTTTTTCTAGTTCATTAGTTAGATTTTGTCTATCTCCTCTACACCTCCCAGCAATTAAATTTATTGCTTGTTGAGAAATAGGAATTTTGTTTTCTTTAAAAAAGATATTTATCAATTCAGATAATGTTTGGTTATTATCCTCATAAAATGCAACACAAGCAACATCTTTTTTCTTTTCAAATAAAGATCTTATTTTGGATTTTTTTTCCAATAAATTTGCATTTAGAATTATAATTATATCTTGAATTTTTTTTTCTAAAATTTCTTCTATAACATCCCTAATCTTGTCAGTAGCTCTATTGATTATAATTAATTTTTCATCTTCAAAAAAAGACTTTGATAAAATATTAGAAAAAAAGGATTCCTTATTATTTAGAATATCATTCTCTTCATAAGAATAGGTACTCTCTTTGTACTTTTTCCGAAACTTTTCTGCAATTATTTGGTTTTTGTAACCTTGGTTTCCACCATAAAAAAGAAGTAGTTTGTAATTTATTGTATTTTTTTCCAGCTCAAATGACTTAACAATCATATTAAATTTTTGATAAATACTTAATTAAATTTTCAAAAAATTTGTCTATTAATAGCTCTTCAATTTCTTTTTCATACTGATTTAACTCAAACTTATTTTCATTGGTATTGTAACTAAATCCTTGACTAAATTCTTTGTCTAAATTTTGTTTTTGGTCATAAACTATGTCTACTTGGATTTTGATAACCATCTCATAACGAGAGGGATTCCCTCTTGAATCTTTTGCTACTATTTTAATTTCTTTCTTTGAGCTTATATTAAGTGAAACTTTTTTTTCACTTTTCTTGTTTGAAAGATTTTTTAATCTTTTTTCAATTTTTGAATTTAATCTATCGTTTTTCGATTTAGTAATTTCTACTAAACTAAAATTCATTGTCTTGTTCAAATAAATTGGCGTGTATCCACAACTAATAAAAAATAAAAAAGTTAGTAAGATTATAATTGTTTTTTCCATTATATTATTAAGTTTATCAATTTATTTTTAATAAAAATACTTTTTTTTATTTCTTTATCTTTTATAAATTTATTTATTACGTTGTCCTCCTTAATCTTTTGAATTAATTTATTTTCTTCAATCTCATACTTAAAATTTAACAAAGCTCTTTTTTTCCCATTAATTTGAATTACAATACTGTAATTATTTTCTGGTATTATTTTATGATTTAGAGGGGGCCATTCTGGAACACTAGTTTGATCAATTTCATATAAACATTCATTTGCAAAATGGGGTATCACCGGTAGCATTAAGTTTAGTATTTTTTTATAATTTTCAGATAAAGTTGAATGGTTTGTAGGTTTTTCAATTTCTCTAATCAAAAAATTGTAGGTTTCATAAAAATTAGCAACAATCACATTATAATGAAACTTCTCTAAATTTTTAGTAATTTTATCAATTAAAGTATTTGTAAAAATTTCTAATGATGTTGAGTTCTTATTGTTTTCTTTTAATGAAATTTTAAAAATAATTTTCTTATGTAACAACCAGAATTTTTGAATAAATTTAAAAGAAGCAAGCATACCCTGATCTGACCATTGCACATCTTTTTCTGGTGGACTATCAGATAAAATAAAAAGTCTTACAGCGTCTGCACCATAATTTTTAATCATTTTTTCTGGGTCTATAGTATTTTTTTTTGACTTAGACATAGATTCACTTGGACCAACTTTTATTTTTCTGTTAAGTTTGTCTTTAACATAAAAACCCGTTTCATTATCTTTTTCAATTTCGTCAGGACTAAACCATTGATCGTCCTCATCTTTATAGGTTTCATGACAAACCATTCCTTGAGTAAATAAACCCTTAAAAGGTTCTGGGTTTATAAATTCTTTTCTTTTGTGTCCTATTGCCCGCATAAAAAATCTTGAATACAAAAGATGAAGGATGGCATGCTCAACTCCACCGATGTATTGATCAACTGGCATCCAGTATTTGACATCATCTATATCAAATCCCTTATCAATATTGTTGTGCGAACAAAACCTTAAAAAATACCATGAAGAATCTACAAATGTATCTAGTGTGTCAGTTTCTCTTTTACAAACTACCCCATTAATTTTAATGTTACACCAATCTTTTTGATGATCAAGAGGATTACCTTTTGTATTAAGGTTAATATTTTCTGGTAATTTTACAGGCAAATCTTCTAGTGGAATTTTAATAATCTCATTTTTTTTATTGTAAGCAACTGGAATTGGGCAACCCCAGTACCTTTGTCTAGAAACTCCCCAATCTTTTAATCTAAAGTTAATTTTTTTTTTTCCTAATTTTTTATCTTCTAAAATATTAATAGTTTTTAATATAGATTCTTCGGGTGCATTTAAGTTATCTAAAAACTTAGAGTTAACTATTTTTCCAGGTCCCGTGTAAGCTTTGTCAGTTTTTTTTATATTATTTTCTTTATTAATTGGTTCTATTACAGAAGTAATTTTTAGATTATATTTTTTTGCAAAATCATAATCTCTTTGATCATGAGCTGGACAACCAAATACAGCACCAAAACCATAATCCATCAAAACAAAATTTGCAAAAAAGACAGGCACTTTTATTGATGGATCTAAAGGATTAATTGCCAATAAAGTCGTTTTAAAACCAAGCTTTTCTGCCTGAGCTATAGATTCTTCTGTTGTCCCTATTTTTGAGCACTCATCTTTAAATTTTAAAAATTGATCATTGTTTTCATAAAAATTAGCTATCGGATGATCAACTGATAATGCTAAAAAAGAAAAACCAAATAACGTATCAGGCCTGGTAGTAAAGCACTTAACATTTTTTACAGGTAGTTTGCCTTCTATTTGAAAATCTATCTCACAACCAAAAGACTTACCTATCCAGTTCTTCTGCATAGTCTTTACTTTATTAGGCCATTTATCTAAAGTTTTTAACCCCTCCAGTAAATCATCTGAAAATTTTGATATATTAAAAAACCACTGGTTTAATTTTTTTCTTTCAACTAAAGCACCCGATCTCCATCCTCTTCCATTAATTACTTGTTCATTTGCAAGAACTGTTTGATCAATTGGATCCCAATTTACATAATTTTCTTTTCTATAAACAAGACCTTTATCATATAATTCTAAAAAAAAAGTTTGTTGATGTTTGTAATATTCTGGAGAACAAGTTGATATCTCTTTGTCCCAGTCAATTGAAAGACCCAATTGTTTCAATTGATCTCTCATTACTTTAATATTTTTTTCTGTCCATCTTTTTGGGTCTAAATTATTTTGTCTAGCTGCATTTTCGGCTGGCATTCCAAAAGAATCCCACCCCATAGGGTGTAAAACATTATAACCTTGCATCATTTTAAAACGAGCTAGCACATCACCAATAGTATAATTTCTTACATGTCCCATATGTATTTTTCCAGATGGATAAGGAAACATTTCAAGACAGTAAAATTTTTTTTTGTTTTTATCTTTTGAACTTTTAAAAGAATTATTTTTAACCCAATAATTTTTCCATTTTTCTTCTGTTACTTTAAAATTATATCTGGTCACAAAAAATAAAATTATTATATGCTATTTGTCTTTCAGGGTAGATCTTTTCTTACTACGATATTTTTTAACATTTTTTTTATCCTGATTAGCCTTCAAATAAGCTGCACGTTTAAGAATTGCTAATTTTATTTCAGGTTCTAGCTTTGACTTGATTTTTTTAACGTTACAATTCATACCTTTATTTTGACACTTTCTTTCATGAATACCTATGTCAAGAGCATCAGCCCTAACTTCGTTAGATAAAAATCTAACTGTTATTTTTAAGTTCCTATTTTCATTTTGGTTGCTGGAATTACCATCAAACCATTCTGTTATTAAAACACCACCAGAGTAACTGGCATTAGAAAAAGGTACAAAATCAAGAACATCCATTGAGGCTCTCCATAATTCATTAGAAGAAGCAAAGTCGAAAGTACCACCACTTTTAGACCCTTTGCCAAATCTAATCCCTCTACCTTCTTCTACATTTTTTTTAACTCTCTCATTAACATTGACAGGATTATTTTTAATATCTGACCTTTTAAAAATGTTTTTTGAGCAGCTAGAAAAAGAAAAAAGGATTACTAAAATTAATACTGTAAATTTATTCAAGAAAGGCATTATTTCGTCAAAAAGCACTTGTTATGTGTAATATCAACAAAAAAAAGCATTATTATGTGGTAAAATTATCACAATAGGGAAAAAATAAACTCTTATAGTAAAATAAAATAAATAAAGTGTTTTAATTTGCTACTTATAGGGCATTCATATGAATAAAAAATATAAAGGAGATAAAATGAATAACTTGAAAAAATTGGGTCTTTCAGCATTAGCAAGTTCGCTAGTTGCAGTTAGTGTTCAAGCAGGAGAAATGGCAGTAACAGGTTCTGCCAACGTTACTTACAAAACTGGTAAAACTCAGTCTAGTGGTAAATCAATTGGTACTGATAAAGACGTTGCTTTTACAGGAACTGGTGAACTAGACAATGGTTACACTTTTGTAGTAAGTACTTTATTAACAGATGCTTACTCTGTATCATCATCTTACACTTCAATGACTTTGGGTTCTTTAGGAACTCTTACAGCGGGTGCAGATTTTGGTGGAGCGTCATATAAGTATGATGAAGAAATTCCTCAAGCTTATGAGCAAACTTCTGATGCACAACAAAACTCAGCAAACATAGTTGGTAATGTAATGGACAATAACTCTATTGTTTATAACTCTCCAGCTTTTGAGTTTGAAGGTGCTACTATATCTTTTGATGCTGAATACGCATTTAATGCAAGTGGAAACAGTGCAAATGATGGTGGCCAAGCAGCTGTAAATGATTCTATAGGCCAAGGTATGGGTCTAGGTGTTACTGCGAAATATGAAGGTGGTGTTTTTGGTATATACGCTAACGAAAGAGATAGAACAGCTCCAGCAAGTTCGCTACAGAGAGCTCCTTTTGAAGGTGTTTGGTATGCTAAGTATTCAATGGGTCCAGTATCTGTTGGTTACTCTCAGTCATATCTTGACTCAGGTGAGGTTACGACTGTCGAAGCAGCCACAGCTACTAAAGGAATTAGAACAGCTGGTGGTCTCTTTGAATCTGAATCAATGTCAATTGCGTTTAACGTAAATGATGATCTTTCAGTTTCATACACTGAAACAGAAGATGTATATGATGCGCAAGATAATGCTGCAGCAGCAATTGCTGATGTAACTCAAACTAGTGAAGCTCTTCAAATAGCTTACTCTATGGGTGCTATGTCAGTTAAAGCATATCAAATGGAAACTTCAAACCCAGGTTACAGCACTACTGCTCCATCTAAGTCAGTAACTGAAATCGCATTAGGTTTGTCTTTCTAGTTATTACTATTTAAATTATTTAAAAACGGCCTAAGTTTTCTTAGGCCGTTTTTTTTTATCCACGAAATTCCAGAAAAACCGACACAGTTTAAAAGACCTATTTTATTGATAGTGTTTTTATTTATTCCACCCAATGCAATAAATTTATTTTTGTTATTTAGAGTAAGAAGGTTAAATTTATTAATACCAAGGTAATTTTTTTTTTTTAATACCTTAAATGCTGGAGCTAAAAAAATTAAAGAACAACCTTGTTCTTCTTTGATTTTAATCTCAGATTTATTATGAGCAGAGCCAATTATTGAAAAACCTTTAGGTTTTGAGTGAAGATTAAAATTAGAGGTTCTGACAAAAGATGGAATATAGACACCATCTAATTTAAACTTTATTGCCATTTTAATATTATTAGCTAAGTAAAGCTCTCTCTTATTAATTCTACAATAATATTTTAATAATAATATTGTACTTTCGTCAATTTTTTTTTTATAATTCCTAAAAATGATTGAGATATTTTTATTTAAATTATCTAAATCATTGGGGTTAAAGTCTTCAATAAATAAATAAATTTTAGGTAATTTTTTTTGCATAAAAGTATTAATAATCTAGTTTCTATACAAAATACATTAAAGTTAGAAAATATAGCTCTAAATAAAACAAACATCATTGCTGTAAGTAAAACTTTTCCAATCAATGAAATATTACCCTTAATTAATCATCAACAAATTCATTTTGGAGAGAATAAGGTTCAGGAAGCAGTTAAAAAATGGTCAGAAATTAAACAGAATTTTAAACATATACAGCTTCATATGATTGGAAAATTACAATCTAACAAGGTAAAATACATAATTCCACTTTTTGATTACATTCACTCTTTAGACAGCTTAAGACTCGCAGAAAAAATTTCAACAGAACAGACTAAGTTTAATAAAAGATTAAAAATTTTTATTCAAGTTAATATTGGAAATGAAGAACAAAAAAGTGGAATTGACGAAGCCAACTTAGAAATGTTCCATAAAAAATGTATAAATGATTTTAATTTAGATATTATTGGATTGATGTGTCTGCCACCGAAGAATGATGATACTAAAGATTACTTTTTAAAATTACAAAACCTAGCTAAAAAAATAAATGTAAAGGAATTAAGTATGGGTATGTCTAATGACTATCTTGATGCTGTGAAATATGGTGCAACTTTTTTAAGGATTGGATCTAAAATTTTTGGTCAAAGAGGTTAACCTATTTTTATCTTTGTTTTTCTATCAATTAATTTTAATAAGATTTCAAAATCTTTTTTCTTAAGAGCTATACACCCTGCAGTCGGTCTATAATTATTAGTTAGATGTATAAATATTGCACTTCCCCTGAAGGGTATTTTTTTATAATTATGATTAATTGTAATTAAATAATCATATTTATGATCTTTTCGATAAAAACTCTCTTTAGTTTTTTTATTAATTAAATAAATTTCTTCATTATATCTTGGATGATTTGGATTATCACACCACGCTGTATTTTTGTTTATTTTTTTTTTGTTAATTTTGCAAAAAGGGTTACCAACTCTTTCTTTTCTAAAATATAATTTCTCTAACTTAAATAACCCTTTAGGTGTTGCAAGATCACCCTCATTTTTACTTGAAGTTAGCCCGTTTGCTCCAACACAACATTTAAAGATAAACTCATCAGCTATAAGAGTATCTTTATTTTTTACATAAATTATCATAAGTTAAATTAAATGGGCAAACAAAATATAAACATTGTAAGTTTCAATTTATTATATGAAATTCTTGATGAGATTAAAGAAAATTTATTTTTTGATATTACCAACTATGAAAATAATTTAGATTTTATAAATAATTATAATGAATATAAACAAAATTCTTTAATTATTATTAAATCTAATAAATCTTTTTTTTTGAATAAGAATATAAGTGAAAAAAACCTGCTTGAGCTTACCCAATTCCCTTTGTATGTGAATAAATTAATTGAGTTAATTAATGTTCAATTAATCAAATTGAAGTTTAATCAACAGTCTAAAATCAACATCAATTTTTATGAGCTTAATTTAAATTCTAAGAATCTCTCAAAAAATAATGTTAATTTAAAATTAACTGAAAAAGAAATTGAAATTATATTATTTCTTAATATTAAAAATAAAATTCACAACATTTTAGATTTGCAAAAAAATATTTGGCATTATTCTCCAAATTTAGAGACACACACGGTAGAAACACACATATATAGACTCCGCAAAAAAATTAGTAATTCATTTAATGATCAGAAGTTTATTTTAAGTCACCCAGATGGATACTACATTAAATAAGTACAACTAATTTAGTCTAGCACCTATCTTTTGGATAATTTTTGCTGACATCTCTGTCCCTTTTTTAAGACTTTCTTTGATAGAAAGATTATTAACTTCACCATGTAGAAAGCCTGCAGCGAATAAGTCACCAGCACCTGTGAGGTCAATAATTTCTAGGTCTTTTTTACTATCACATTCATAGACTTCATCTTTATGGATAGCGACACTTCCTATTTCACCTCTTGTTATAACTATTATTTTTTCAAGTTTTTGACTAAATGTAATAACTTCTTTAAAATTTTTTGCATCTATTAAAGTTGTAATCTCTTGCTCGTTAGCAAAAACAATATCTAGTTTATTTCTAACAAGATCTAAAAAATTTTCTTTGTGTCTTGCCACACAAAATTGATCAGATAAAGACATTGCAGTTCTATTTGCAAGTAGCATTGCTTTGTTAAATGCCAATTTTGGTTCTCCTTCATCCCACAAATATCCCTCGAGGAATAATATTTCACTTTGTTTAACAGCATCTTCATCAATATCTTTTTCATTAATTTTCCCCGCTATACCTAAATAGGTTACCATCGTTCTTTCTGCATCAGGAGTAATTAAGATTAAGCATGTTCCAGTGGATGAAATCTCTTCTTTTTTTTTGTAAAAATATTGTACCTTGTCTTTAATTAAGCCCTCTTCGTATCTTTGACCTAGGTCATCAGCGTTAATTTTACCAATAAATCCTACGTCATTTCTTAACTGGGATAACCCAACAATAGAATTAGCAACAGATCCACCAGACACTGTCTCTTCAATTTTGAGAGTAGATAAAAGTTTTCTTAAATCATTTTCATCAACTAATTTCATTGTGCCTTTTATTAATTGATTATCCAATAGATATTGATCATCTACTTTGCATAAAACATCAACAATTGCATTTCCGATTCCTAGTATTTTCATGTTATGCTTTTTTTATGTTAATTGGATTTCGACGATTAGGATAACAAGTAGTACAAATTTTACAAGTCAAACCATAACATTCTCTTGCTCTACAAAATTCTCTACCATAATAAATTATTTGCAAGTGTAGTTTGCTCCAATTTTTTTTAGGAAATAATCTTTTCAAATCTATTTCGGTTTGAATAACACTTTTACCATTTGTTAATCCCCATCTTTGAGCTAATCTGTGGATATGGGTATCAACTGCAAAGGCAGGTATGCCGAAGCCTTGGGACATAACCACACTCGCAGTTTTATGCCCTACACCAGGTAGTTTTTCAAGCTCCTCAAAACTTTTGGGTACCTTGCCTCCATGCTTTTCTAATAGTTGCACTGACATTAAGTAAATACTTTTTGCTTTAACTCGAAATATTCCAATGCTTTTAATTAATTTTTCAATTTTTTTGCTACCTAATTTTACAAAATGTTCAGGTTTATGATATTTTGGATATATACTTCTAGTTACATTGTTAACATTTCGATCGGTACACTGTGCTGATAAAAGAACTGATGTTAAAAGAGTAAATTTATTTCTATGATTTAGAGGAGTAGTGGTTGTTGGATAAATTTTATTTAAAATTTTAAGTATTTTTTTTGTTTTTTCTTTTTCATTCATTATTTAAAATTCAATAAGTCTCTCATTGAATAAAGTCCAGGCTTTTTATTCATAAGCCATTTTGCAGCAGTTAAGGCACCATCTGAGTAGAGGGCTCTATCAAATGCTTCATGATTTAATTTTATTACTTCTTTGCCACTAGAAAATGTTACTTCATGTTCTCCAATAATTTCACCTTTCCTAATTGAATTAAAATTAATTTTTTTTCCATAGGGAAAAGATTTTTTATTTAAAAATTTTTTACCAATTAAATTATAAATATTTTTATTTTTCCCATCTGCGATTCCTTTTCCCAGCATTAAAGCAGTGCCTGATGGAAAATCCTTTTTATGTTTGTGGTGAACTTCAAATATTTTGCTTAAATATTCCTCATTCAGTGATTTTGAAGCTATTTCAGTTAAGTACATTAATAAATTAACACCTAAACTCATGTTGCCAGCTTTCAATATAGGAATTTCTTTTGAAAATTTTTTAATTAAAGCATCATCTTTTTTGTTAAAGCCAGTTGTTCCAATAACTACTTTTTTTTTTAGCTTAGATGCAATCTTAAGTATATCGAGAGTGCAATTAGGAACTGTAAAATCAATTATTACATCAGTATTTTTAAAAGTCTGAAATGTATTTAAATTAAGTTTAATTCCAGATATCTTTTTATTGATAATCTTATTTTCTGTAAGAGCTATTAATTTAAAGTTTTTATTAGATTTAGAAGATTTAATAAGCTGTTGACCCATTCTTCCAAGACAACCAGAAATTGCTAAATTAATTTTTTTCATCTAGGAAAAGATTAACCTTTTTTTGTTAATTAGTCTTTTACTTTTTCCAAAAACTTTTGGCTTTTTGAAAGAATTTTTTAATACTTGGGTTTGACTTCTCATTTTCAATTTCTCTAAATTTTTCAAGTATTTCTTTTTGTTCTTTGTTTAATGAAATAGGAACTTCAGTATTTACTTGAACATAAAGATCACCATTTCCACTACCACGCATGTAAGGCATTCCTTTTCCTTTTAATCTAAACTGTTTTCCATTTTGAGTTCCATCGGGTATCTTAATTTTTGCTCTGCCACCATCAATTGTTGGTATTTCAATTGTAGTACCTAATGCAGCATCCGCTATAGAAATAGGAAATTCAAAAAATAAATTTTCATCTGATCTTTTAAAAAGATCATGAGAATGAACGTTTACAAATAGATATAAGTCTCCACTAGCCCCACCTTTGGTTCCAGCCTCACCTTTACCAGCCAATCTTATCCTCGTTCCATCATCAACACCTTTCGGTATGGTGACAGATATTTTTTTCGAAGTTTGTTTGTTACCTTGACCATTACAATCAGTGCAAGGGCTTGTAATTTCTTCTCCACTCCCAGCACATTGAGGACAGGTTTGTTGAACAGTAAAAAACCCTTGATTAGATCTCACTTTACCATTTCCTCCACAAACTGAACATCTATCTGGAGAGTGACCAGGCTTTGAACCATTTCCTTTGCAAATAGTACATTTTTCTGTTGTGGAAAACTTTATATCCTGTTTTTTACCCTCATATGCTTCCTCAAGAGTAATTGATAAATCATATCTTAAATCTGAGCCTCTATTATTAGTACTTCTTCCACCTCTTGATCTTCCACCCCCACCAAAATCTCCAAAAAAGTCCTCAAAAATGTCTGAAAAATCAGCTCCACCAAAGCCACTACTTTGTCTTCCACCCCCTCCACCTTCAAAAGCAGCGTGGCCAAAGTTATCGTAGTTTTGTTTTTTTTCTTGATCAGAAAGAATACCGTATGCTTCACCAGCTTCTTTAAATTTATCTTCAGAA
>Ga0308004_10000587_pt1 | contig 17171 bp, 20 predicted proteins | sample Neamet38_FD_203156 | JGI IMG/M metagenome (GOLD analysis project Ga0308004, IMG submission 203156) | Marine microbial communities from water near the shore, Antarctic Ocean - #38 | ecosystem: Environmental > Aquatic > Marine > Unclassified | place: Southern Ocean | collected 2014-06-06 | reverse complement strand
GATGATAAATTTGATAATTTTAATTATACAAAAGAAGAAAGTGAAACAGGATATAAAAACTTTTGTGCAATTAGATGTAAGGTTAAAAGTATTGAGTGGTTATACTTAGCGGCTAAAGGTCATCGTCGAGCTATATTTGACCTAGAAAACAATAAAAAAAATTGGCTGGTTCCATAATTATTTAACACGTTCGTAATCTGAAACTGCACCTGATTTAGTCCTGCGACAACATTTGTTTGGAGTAATAGTGCTAAAAAAAATGTAATTAATTTCATTATATATTATTTTTTATATTTTTTATAATTTTCAACATAATGTTTGGCGTTTATTTCAATTTCTTCGACTTCTCTGTCTGTAACTTGCCTGATAACTTTTCCAGGAGAACCAAGAACTAATGATCGATCTGGTATTATTTTTTTTTCTGGAATTAGAGTGTTGGCACCTATGATGCAATTTTTACCTATCTTTGTTTTGTTAAGAATAGTACTTCCAATACCGATTAAAGTATTATCTCCGATTTCACAACCATGTAACATTACCATGTGTCCAACAGTTACATTTTTTCCTAAAATTACTGGACATCCTGGGTCTGTATGAAATACGCTTCCATCCTGTACATTCGATCCTTCTCCAATCGTAATAGGTTCGATATCTCCTCTCAAGACGACATTGAACCATATGTTTGCATTTTTTCTCAAGATAACTTTTCCTATTAAGACTGCGTTACTAGCAATCCAAGAATCTTTGTCCAATACCGGTATGCTTTTTTCAAATTCGTAAATCATATAATTGCTGTAATTTGATACTAAAATATTTATAATATTAATCCAAGAATAAAACTTATCTGATGTTTGTAATAATCACTAGAAATTTTCCACCTGATATTGGTGGTATTCAAAGCTTAATGGAAGGTCTGTCTAAAAGCTTAGCGAAACATGGCGCTGTAAAAGTTTTTGCAGACGAGTATTTAAATTTCAGAAATTACGATCAAGGCTCAAGCTTAGACATAACGAGGATTAAAGGTTTTAAAATTTTTAGAAAGTTTAGAAAAGCTTTTTTAGTAAATGAGTATCTTGAGAATAATACTATAAAAGGAATTTTTTTTGATCACTGGAAAAGTCTCGAGTACGTTAAATCAGATTATTTAATTAAATATCCTAACTTTTGTTTAATTCATTCTAAGGAAATAAATCATTCTTTGGGTAGTTCTCTAAATTCTCGAATGAATAAAGCTTTTAAAAAAACTAAATTTATTATTGCAAATTCTAAATATACTAAAGATTTAGCAATTAATATGGGGTTAGAGAAAAGCAAAATTCATATTATCAATCCAGGTACAGATTACCCTGTTAAAATTGAAAAAGAAGAAAGCTTAAAGGCGAAGGTGATATTTGGCTCAGCTTTTCCAAGACTTATAACGGTTGCACGATTGGACAAAAGAAAAAGTCACCAGAATATATTAATGACCATTAAGAACTTAATTCCAACTTACCCTGATATTAAATATGTTTGTATTGGCGATGGTGATGAAAAAAATAACTTGGAAAGTTTAAGAGTACAATTGGGCTTGGAAGAACAAGTAGTTTTTTTATCTAGAACAGATGAAAAATTAAAAGTTGCATTATTAAATGAGGCTAATTTATTTTTGATGCCCTCTATAATTCATAGAAAATCAGTTGAAGGTTTCGGAATCTCTTTTATTGAAGCGGGAAGTTATGGCAAGGGGTCTATTGGTGGTATTGCTGGGGGTGAGTCAGATGCCATTGAAGATGGAAGAACAGGTTATTTGTGTGATGGTAATGATTTAAATGCTATCTATGAAACAATTTTAAAATATTTTAAAAATGATAATTATAAAATTTTAGGCATGCAGGCTAAAAAATTTTCGGAAAAGTTTAAATGGGACAATATTATTAAGCAATATATTTCATTAATTTAAAACTTTTTTAATTTCTTCCATTACAGTTTCAGCTTTAAGTAAATTAAGATCTTTTACAGAAATAGCCTTAAATTTTTCAGACTCAATACTTACCTTGTGAGCTGTTGTATGGCTGCCAAATAAAGCTAGCCCAGGTTTATCCATATGACTACAAATATGTGCTGGGCCCGTATCATTAGCAATAATAAAGGTTGCATCTTTGATTAAGCTTATAAGTTGATTTATTTTCAATGACTTTCCTTCATCAAGTAAAATGTGGGCATTTAATAGTTTAGCTTCCTTGATCTCATTTGGCCCAGGAGCAATTACAACATCATACTTTCTGTTATATTTAGACTTTAACTGTGAAATGAGTATTGAATAGTATGGCCATTTTTTCCCCGCTAATTTCGGTGAGCAAAAAGGAAAAACTAAAATATATTTTTTATTAAAATAATTTTTTGTTATGCTTCTAATGTTCACTAAAGCCCAATTTAGATTAGATTTTTTTACGTTTACAGTTTTAATCCCACTTTTTTTGAGTTGTATTTCCATTCTTTTTAAAACCGGTTCTTTATCAAAATCTATTTTTTTTTGCGTTACCTCAAGTGTGGTAATTGTTGAGGACCATTTGGATGTATTTAAAAGATATTTACTGTAAAACCTAGTTCTCTTTGAATTTTGTAAATCAAATACATCGCTAAAGCTGTAAGACAACAATTTCTTTTTTAAATAATATAGATAAAATAAATTCCATCTAGGTAATCGTTTGTCTATTAGAACTTCATCAACATAAGGACATTTATTCATCAAATCGAAATAAGGAGCTGAGGTTAAAAGAACGATGTGCGATTTTGAATTAGAATTTTTAATATCCTCAATGGCTCCATTTGCTTGTATCAAATCACCTAGCGAGCCATGTTTTATGATTAGTATATTTGACATTTTTTATCTATTTAAGTTAAATTTATAGTATATTTAAAAAAATACTATGAATAATAAATTAGACAAAATATTAGCAGAAATATCAGCAGGAGAACTGATTGATAAAATAACTATCTTAGAAATAAAAAAAGAAAAAATTGATGATTCTGTAAAGCTTAAAGATGTTGAAAAAGAGCTTTTTTCTTTAAGAAATACATATGCCAATTCAATAAAAGATACATCTAAAATTGCTTCATTAGTTGATAAATTAAAATCTGTCAATCTCATGCTTTGGGATATTGAAAATGGGAAAAGACTAGCTGAAAAAAATAATGATTTTGGTGATAATTTTGTCGGATTATCAAGAAGTGTTTACAAAACTAATGATGAGAGATCTAGAATTAAACTTGAGATTAATAATATTTTAGGCTCTAATATTAAGGAAGTTAAGTCTCACTACTAATTGTTTTTAATACTAGGAATTCTTTTTCTTAAAGTCTTCGAAAGTTTTGGGTCAATATTAACTGTAATAACCCCACTTCCTTTTTTTAGTTCTTTCAAAACTTTACCATCGGGAGATACAATTAATGAATGACCGAAAGTTTTTCTACCATTCCAATGAGTGCCTGATTGAGCTGGTGCAAATATATAGGAAAAATTTTCTATAGCCCTTGCTTTTAATAAGCTGTGCCAATGCTTTAGACCAGTTGTTTTAGTAAAAGAAGAAGGTACCGACATGAATAAAGATCCTTTTTGTGAAAGTTTTCTGTACATGTGGGGAAATCTCACGTCATAACAAACTGATAGCCCTAGCATACCCCATGGTAAATTTGCCGTTTTGATCATCTTCCCTGGGGTGTAGATTTTAGATTCAAAGTATTTTTCTTTTTTATTTAAAATGACGTCATACATATGTATTTTGTCATAATAAGTTTCAATGTTGCCATTAGAATTTATTAAAATTGAACGATTCCTTATTTTATTCTTTTCTTTAATTGCTATCGATCCAACTAAAATCCACGTTTTATATTGGTTTGCGATTTTTCTTATTCCGGTTAAATAAAAATCTTTTTTCATTGATGTGGCCTTCTTCATAAGTTCTTTTTTATCTAGACCGAATAAAGATGAGTTCTCAGGTGTAATGATGAAATCGGATTTTTGCTTAATTGCCTTTAAAATTAATTTTTTTGAAAAGTTTAAGTTTTTTTTTATGTCTTTACCGGAGCAAATTTGAATACAGGAAACTTTAAACATATAAAAAGTAAATATTAAATACTTATTCCATTATAGACGATGCAAAGTTCCAATTACAATCAAAGCTAGGAATGTGTACTCCTGAAACACAAACATTACCAAAGCTTTTTTCTAAAACATCGCACCAATTTTCTACTTGTTTAGGTTTTTTATCTTTGCTACCTACTTGTGCTGTTATAATTCCGCCTGGCTTTAAAATTCTTTTTAGACCTTTCATGTTTTTACGTGCAAGGTCAATACAGTATTGATCGTCATTAAGGTCTACAAAAATTTTATCATACTTCGAGTCTTCTACTGATTTAATACTTTCAAATGCATCCCCCCAGAATGTATTTACTGTGTTGCTTTTTTTAACTTTAGAACAAACTGTTGGCAGATGTCTGTAGCATGATTCAACTATTTCAGGATCAAGTTCGTACCAATCAATATAATTAGTATTGTTGTCTAAACATTCTCTAGCAACACCGCCGTCACCGCCTCCAATAATAGCAACATTGTTATTTTTCTTACTCAGATCATAGCTAGATTTAAAAAAAGTTGAGCTATAAATTTTTTCATCTTTTTCAGCTACTTGAAGCTCGTGGTCAATGAAAAGTGCATTTCCAAATTCTTCTAAATTCATTACTTCAACAAACTGGCCAACTTTAGAGGTAAAAGTTTCCAACACATTATTGACTACATAATATTTTTTTTGTCCTGGTGTGCTGTAAATATCATCGTATAAACTTACACTGTTACGATCAAAACTATTTACCACAACTCTTTCATGTTCTATTTCTTTTTTTAGTATTTTTAGAGCAACTTTTGGATGAACTTTACCACATGTAAAAAAATCAAAACTAATTACGCCTCTCTCGGGGAAAGTATGAAAACTAAAATGGCTTTCAGATAATAGAGCAACTAGAGTGAATCCTTGAGGTTGAAACACGTGGCTACTAACGTTTAGAATTTCGACTTTGGCAGCTTTTGCAATTTTGTAAATTATTTTTTCGTAAAAAGATTTTGGATAATCTTTTTTAACACCTAAAAAATCTAGTGTGATGTGCTCTCCAACTTTGATCATAAAAAACTAGTCCTTTTTATAATTTTTCATCTTGCCCAAAACTATTTTCATTTCTTTTTTAGAAAGTATTTTAGGAATTCCAATTCTTAGGGCATTAATATATTGATTACAAATATTTTCGACCTCTTGAGCTAGCTCGAAGGCTTTATCTAAATTTTTACCAAATGCAATCTGACCGTGATTCCCAATCAAACATGCTAGTCTATTTTTTAATGCCCATAAGATATTCGTAGATAATTTTCTTGTTCCAAAAGTAGCGTATTTTGTACATTTTATATCTTCCCCACCTGCAACACCAATCATATAATGAAATGCCGGGATAGATTTTTGATGTGTAGAAACAGCTGTAGCACATGTAGAATGAGCATGCACAATTGCATTGGCTTTCTTTTTATTAACATAAATATCTTGGTGAAATCTCCATTCGGAGGATGGTTTGTTCTTTTTTTTGTCAAATATTCCTTTTAAAGATACAAAAACAATATCTTTAGTTTTTAATGAAGAGTACTTCATTCCTGAAGGAGTAATATAAAAACCATCTACTCCCCTCTCTTTAGTTCTAATTGAAATATTTCCAGAACTTAAAGCCGATAGATTAGTTGTATTTAATTTTTTTGAATATTTAATTACTTCTGTTTTAAGTTTGCTCATTAAGTTCTATTTTCCATATATTTTATTTAATTAAATTATTTTTTTTAGCAAATCCATAAAATAAATTAGATCCTTTTTTTAAATTTTCTTTCCAGACATTGGGAGCATTACTGTCTGCATTGTCTGAGATGTATTTAAAACATCTAAATTTTATGCCTTTTTTTTTGCATACTTTAGCAATAGCGTAGGCTTCCATATCTACAACATCTACTTGCATTTCAATTTCCTTATCTACAAAATTATCGCCGCTACCGCAGCTATAGCCGTCTGCTAATACTATTTCATTAATACTATCAAAAGGTGTTTCGCCTAATTTAAAATTTAAAGATCTAACATCCATATCTCTTTGGTAAAATCTAGTACATTCAATTAAACCACTTAAGTCTTTTTTTTTTGCTCCAGCGGTACCAAAATTGATAATCAAGCCAGGATTAAACTCATCAATTAGTTTCAAAGTATTGAAAGTTGCATTAATTTTTCCAACACCTATGTGTTGAAAAAAGTCCATTCCTTCCGTTTCTTGTTTTAGTGCGGCTATAAATAAATTCTTCATTGTATTTTTAATATCAAAATTGTAGTAATTAATGAAGCATGGATTTAAAAAAACACATCAGATCAATCCCAGATTATCCTAAAAAAGGAATTTTATTCAGAGACATCACAACTTTGATTAAAAATCCTACAGCTTTTAATTACGCAATTGATAAAATTATAGAAATATCAAAAAAAATAGAATTTAATAAAGTTTCTGCAATAGAATCTAGAGGTTTTGTATTTGCATCCACAGTTTCTTATTTAACAAATAAACCTTTAATTCTACTAAGAAAAAAAGATAAACTACCGGCTGAAAAACATTCAGTAGATTTTAAACTTGAATATGGTGAAGCTACAATTGAAGTGCATAAAGACTCGATTGATAAAGGTGATAAAATACTAGTGATTGACGATCTTGTTGCTACGGGTGGTACTGCTGAAGCTGCTGCTAAATTAATTGACATCTCGGGTGGCGATGTAGCCGGCTTCATTTTTATTATAAATTTATTTGATCTACCGGGCAATAATTTGCTTAGAAAAAAATCTTATTTTACCGAGAGTTTAATGGAATTTCCAGGTCACTAGATTTCTTTTTTAGTCCAGGTTTTAGGTGTAAGTTCGTTGTTTATTTCAATCTCAATATTATAATCAAAAGGTTTTACTCCTCTATTTTTTATATATTCAAATGTTTTTTGTATTCCGTCTTTTAAAGAAACAGATGTTTTATAATTTAGTAAATTTCTTGCCTTGTCTGCTGAGCAAGTAGCATGTTTAACTTCCCTCGGCCTTCCAGGTTTATAAATTGGGGGAAGATTTACTCCTGTTATATTCGAACATATTTCTGCTATTTTATTAACTGTAACAAACTCCTCATCTGGCCCTATATTTACAATTTGCTTGTTTAAATCTTTTTGATCAAGCATCGGTATAAGACAGCTTAGACAATCATCAATATATGAAAAACATCTTTTTTGTTCTCCGTCACCATAAATAATAGGTGCCTTGCCTTGTAACATTCTGTTAATCATTATTGAAACTACATTTCTAAACGGATCGTCATATTTCTGTCTTGGACCTATAATGTTATGCGGTACAGCTATTACCCACTCTATGTTATTTAATTCACAAAGGTTAATTAATACATCTTCAGATGCAACTTTTGATATTGCGTAAGGATCTACAGGTTTAGGCAGCATGTCTTCTTTGAAAGGGCCTTTTAAATCTCCATATCTTGCCATCGAAGAACAAAAAATAATTCTTTTCACTTTTTCATTAACTGCGGCGCTAAAAACTGACACAGAAGCTAAAAAATTATTTTTTGTTATTTCGTATGGTGCAAAAACTGACAGACCTTCGTGAGCTGTAGCTGCGCAATGGTAAACGACAGATACATTTTTCATTATTTCTTGAACTTTTTTTAAGTCACAACAATCAATTTTATGGAATTCAATTTTTTTAGAAATATTATCTTCATATCCTCCGATCATACTGTCAATACCAATAACTTTGTGGCCCATCTCTACTAGTTTGTCCGCTAGGTGTGAGCCTAAAAAACCTGCCGCACCTGTAACTAGAATTTTTTTGTTTGTTTCCATGAATTTTAATTAATTTAAAGTTTACTCTAAGTCTAGATAATTACTGTACTTAGCAACATTATCTTGAATATAAATTGGTAATTGATTGATAGATAGAGTTTTTAATTTAAATTCTTTGTTGAATTTGTACTCTTTTTTATCGGCTAAATGATCGTGATCTATAACTTTTCTATTTATTAAGTCCTCAATTTTTTTTGAATTTTTTTTGGCTTGAATATACTCGTCAGAATGTTCGGTTTCTAGCTCCCTGTTGTGAATCTCTTGAGGTGAAAGTATTCTAGTAAAATGCCATCCACCATTTTTAATTATATTTATATCCATAAATTTATTTTTCTTGAATAAAGTATCTAGTCTATAAAATGAATATTTTTTAGGTTTGATTTCTCGAAGTTCTTGAAAAGTAGTAAGATTTTTTTTTTTTAAAGCACGTGTTCCATGCCAATGTATTCTATCTAAATGTAAGTTAAATTTATAATAAAATAGTTTTTGTTCAAAAATTATAATTCTTGAATTAGTTTTTTCTAAATCGAACTCTGATAAATTTGGTATTTCATCATTATCACTATAAAATATTAAATCTTCTTCATTGGCAACTCCTAGAGCTTCAGAAATTTTATTTCTTTGGCTTGTAATTCTTTTAATTGAATTTAAACGAATATTGTAATCGTCATTATTTATTTGACTGTGGTAAACCAAATTGTCTGGCTCATTGTCTTGCACGATATAGATTATTTTATTTTTAAATTGAGAAAATTTTTTTAGATCAAAATTTAATTTTTTTTCTTTTCCACTGTGAGTATATTTAGCCTCGCAAATTATAAACTTGTCAAAATATTTGTTTAAAATATTAAATCTTGCTTCTAAAATTAAATCTTCATTGTGATAAGTCGTACAATCAAATAATTTCATTTTTTAAAATAAAGGTCTGTACCATGATTTCTTACCTATCATAGAATTAAATAAACCAGAAAGTCTTTGTTTGTAAATTAATTTTTTTGTTTTGTTTGGTAGTATAAAATAAATGATTACTTTAAAAATTGATGAAAAAAAATATGGAGATAGCAAAAAAAGAGTGATCATAAATCCTTTATGTTTTTTGTTGAAATAAAATAAAGACCACATCCAGTGCCAATTTCTAGAAAGTTCCATTTCATAATTATATTTTTCTTCATGGGAACTTCCTCCTTGATGAGTAATAACAATCGAAGGATCTAAATATATTTTTTTATTTACTTTTCTCAATCTTTTACACAAATCTATTTCTTCTAGATATATAAAAAAATTACTATCGAAAAAACCAATTTCACTAAATTCAACTAGATTTAAAAACATGGCAAATCCTTTGGCACTTTCTACTTCAAGGATAGAATTTATTGTATTGTTTGCATTCTGTTTACTTTCATGTGCGGGACCTATTATTGCAAAACTATCTAATTTTTTTGCTGTGTCAAAAAAATTTTGAATAGTATTTTTTTCTAAGATGCAATCTGGATTTAAAATCAGTGCATATTTTGATTTAATTTTTGAAAGACCTAGATTGTTTCCCTTTGCATACCCTAGATTTTCTCCAGTAATTAAGCATTCTACATTAGGGAAATTTTTTTCAATTTCGTCTTTAAAAGGATAATTACTTGAATTTTCTACTACAATAACTTTATACTTGTCGTCTATCGACTGTAAACATCTTAAAAGTTTCTCTCCACTTCTAAAAGTATTAATTATAATGGTAATTTCATTTGTAGTCATTATTAGAACAATATTTGATTTTATATGATAATTCTTTTAGAATCTTATTATATATCTTTGTCTCAAAATTATATGAAAAAAGTCGTAGTAACAGGAGGTTATGGTTTTATAGGTAGTAATTTAATAAGATTATTGCTTAAAAAAAACTATTTTGTAATAAATATTGACAAAATATCTTACTCATCAAATTTTTATAATTTAAGAAATATAGAAACTAAAAACTATGTTTTTATCAAAACTGATATTAATAATAAAGATGCAATTTTTAGAACAATTAAAAAATACAAACCTGCAATTATTTTTAATCTTGCCGCAGAAACTCATGTTGACAGGTCAATAGACGGACCGAAGCCATTCATAGATAGCAACATTAATGGTGTATTTAATCTTTTAGAATGTATTCGTGCACACAATAAAAAATACACAACAAAAATAAAATTAATACATATATCAACAGATGAGGTTTATGGAGATATTGTTGACACAAGAAAAAGAGCGGATGAAAATTATAAATTTAAACCTAGTTCGCCATATGCCGCATCAAAAGCTAGTGCAGATCATTTAGTAAACTCATATGTACGGACCTATAATTTTCCTGCAATAATTACTAATTGTTCTAACAATTATGGTCCTAGACAATTTCCAGAAAAAATGATTCCAAGATTAATATTTAATATATTAAATAATTTACCTCTTCCGATTTATGGCAAAGGTTTAAATTCAAGAGAATGGATACATGTTGAGGATCACTGTAGAGCATTAGAAATTGTATCTAGAAAAGGTAAGATAGGTGAAAACTACAACATAGGTAGTGGAAAAAATTTAACAAATATTCAGTTAACTAAATTAATAATAAAAATAATGAAAAAAAAATTATCATCAGCAAGCTCCTCTGCAAAAATTCAATTTGTTAAAGATAGACCAGGTCATGATATTAGATATGCTTTAAATTCACAAAAAATGAATAAAAAATTTAAATGGTCAACACTTATTAAAATAAATAAGGGCTTATCAGAAACAATTGATTGGTATATAAAAAATATTGGGTATTTCAAATCGATTTCGAATAAAAAACATGTAAAAAGAATTGGGTTAAAAATATGATTAAAAAAGGCATCATACTTGCGGGCGGCACAGGATCAAGGATGAGTCCAGTAACAAAGGCTGTAAACAAACAACTTCTACCTTTATATGATAAGCCGCTTATCTTTTACCCTCTTTCAGTTCTTATGCTTTCAAAAATCAAAGATATATTAATAATAGTAAATGAAGGACAAGTTGAGCAGTTTAAGAAAGTTTTACCGAACGGAAATAACTTAGGTATTAAAATCACATACGCTGAGCAAAAAAAACCTAAAGGTTTACCTGATGCGTTTATAGTTGGCGAAAAATTTATAAATAAAGATCCAGTAGCTTTAATTCTAGGAGATAATTTTTTTTTCGGTCAAAGTCTAACTAGTAAATTATTACAATGTGCCAAAATTTCTAAAGGAGCAAAAATAATTTTGCATCCTGTAAAAAATTCTTCTTTATATGGAATAGCTACCACGAATAAAAAAAATAAAATTGTAAACATTGTCGAAAAACCGAAAAAGTCTAAATCTAAATTAGCTGTTACTGGTCTTTATTTTTTTGACAACAAAGTTATAAAATTTAGTAAGTCTTTAAAGCCTTCGAAGAGAAAAGAAGTTGAGATTGTAGATTTGCTTAACAAATACAAAGCTTTAAATCAACTTAGTGCAGAAATAATTGGTAGAGGTGGAACTTGGTTAGATACTGGTTCAATAGTCGATTTTAATAATACTTCTAATTTTATTGCAGCAATTGAAGATAGACAGGGTTTTAAAATAGGCTGCATAGAAGAGATTGCTTTACAGAATAAATGGATAAATAAAGCACATATAAAAAAAGCAATAAGTTTTTATGGAAATTGTGATTATTCTCGTTACTTAGATTCCCTATTTAAAAATTAAATGAAAAAAATTTTAGTAACTGGTGGTGATGGCCGTTTTGCTCTTGAGCTTAAAAAAATTAAATCTAAATTTAATTTTATATATTGTAATAAAGAAAAATTGAATATTTTAAATTTTAATTCAATTGTCAAAATCCTAAAAAAAGAAAAACCAAATTATTTACTTCATTTGGCAGGTCTATCTAGGCCTATGAGTGACCATGAAAAAAAGATATCTACTAGTATAAATTTAAATATTATTGGGACTGCAAATTTAGTTGTTGCATGTTCAAAATTAAATATTAAGATTATTTATTTTTCAACTAGCTATATCTATTCAGGAAAAAGAGGTAATCACAAAGAAACAGACCCGATATTGCCGTGGAACAATTATGGTTGGTCAAAGCTTGGTGGCGAGGCAGCGGTTCAGATGTATAAAAACTCTTTAATATTGAGAGTGTGTATGACAGAAAAACCTTTTATTCACGATAAAGCATATGCAAATGTAATGAGTAACTTTATTTATCAAGATGAAGTAGCAAAAATTTTTTTAAAAGTACTTGACAAAAAAGGTGTTTATAATATTGGAGGGAAATCTCAAACAATTCATAGTTTCGCAAAAAAATATAAAAAAAATATAAAAAAAATATACTCAAAGGGAGAGTTTCCGTTAAGACAAGATATGAACTTAACAAAATTATATAAAAAATAAAATGAAGGTAATTGACACAAAATTTGTTGGCTTAAAAATAATTAGACATGATGTTTATAAGGATAGAAGAGGATACCTTCGTGTAACACATGATCAAAAAATAAATAAGAAAAAAAATTTTGTCTTTGAATATTGCACAAACTCAAGAAAAAATGCCCTGAGAGGCTTTCATTTTCAACACAAATTTCAACAAGCCAAATATGTTAGTGTAATTAAAGGAAAAATTTTAGATTGTGTAATTGATTTGAGAAAAGAATCTAAAACGTTTGGTAGATATTTTAAAATAATTCTATCAGAAAAGAACAGTTTAAGCTTATATATTCCTGAAGGGTTTGCACACGGATATTACAGTTATGAAAAAGAAAATATTATTTATTACAAATTAACAAATTATTACAGGCCACAGTATGAGGATGGTATCAATACTCTAGATAAAAAATTAAAAATTAAATGGCCTAGCAAAAAATTACTTATTTCATCAAAAGATAAAAAACTAAAATCATTAGATGATTTTAAAAAAAATTATAAATATTTATAAAAAATCGCTGATATCTTTAAATTGAATATCCAAAATAGCATATTTTGTATATTTCTTGAACCAGTATGACATATATCTTTCAGCAAGAAAGCCATAGATTCTCTGTAACCCAAATCCTTTCAGATCTTTAAACCCAAATATTTTTTCACACCTAAATAACCAAGGAAATAACGAATTATAATAAGAAAAAAGAATTTCTTTATTTTTACATATAAACATGTTTTGAGGATTGAATGAAACCTCGGTATTAACAAAGTCTCTAAAATCTTCTTTCTCTTTTTTGTCCAGTACTTGGATAGCTTTTTCTAAATTTCCGTGTCCATGCATCATGTCAAAGTGAAATTTTATATTTCTTTTGTTTTTATCAAAAAATAAACTTGGCTGGAAAAACATAGCTTTAAAATTATGTTTAATAAACTTTGAAAATCTAAAGTCGTTAACAAAAAAATTCTTACCTATTATTGCTTCATAGTTTTCTAAATCAGTTGGTATTTCTTTTAATATTGTTTTGTCGAAATCATCAAAATTTTTAATTTTTTTTTCTGTTAAATCTTTTTTCCAAAATTTTCTGTACTGGCAAAATCCAGTCCATCCATCAAAATTTATTTTATTGTTTTTCCATAGCCAGTAATGAAAAGTATATTCTCCATAAAACTTATTTTTGATTGAAATACTATCTCCAGTTTTGTCTTGAATCCAATTATTTGAAAACTTCTCATTACCAAGGCCAACGGGTATATAGCCTAATTTTTCTATTAGACTTTTATGTAGCGGATTTAATGTTACACAATATATTTTTAATTTTTTACTCATCTTACAATGGTTGGTAGCGGGAAGTGGGATCGAACCACCGACCTCAGGCTTATGAGTCCTGCGCTCTAACCAACTGAGCTACCCCGCCAAATTATATTTTTACTTTTTATAATAGGTTTTATCAAAATTTTAAACAACTTATTAAAAATTATATTAAAATAATTAAATAATTAAAGACATTATATTAAATACCTGATTTTTATAATTTTATCATATCTAATAGTATAAAACTATTTATCAAAAATTACTTTTTCCAATTCTTTTAAATCTATGTTGATGTCTCCTTGCATGTGAGTAAGACTCAAATTTCTAGATTCTTTACTAATTTTTTTATAATTTAAATTACACTGAAGGGCTATATTACGAATAACATCTCCAGCTGTTGAAGACTGCAGCTCTATAATTTTTGTTCCAGGTCTTGAGAAAATAATATTTGCAAACCCTGCTCCGTGTAATCCTACTATTATTTTAGCATTCTTAAAAGTTTCTACTTGCTCTGTAAACGAAAGTTCTGATAGTTTTAAAATTTTAAAATCTATACTTTTTAAATATTTTCGAACATCTTCGTTGTTAGTTAAAAATCTTTTTTCTTTATGTAATGAATCAGATCTATCTATATAGATTTTATCAAAATAACTTTGATTTTTTATATTATCAAATTCACACTTTTCCTTAAGCCAACTAATAATCCATTGAGGAATATTTGAAATTGACTTACTGGGATTGTTATTAAAGTTATAGGGATGGTCTACAACATATAATTTGTCACAAGAAAAATGCTTATTTTTTTCACCGTCAAGTAATTTTGAAAGAGGTATGTTTAATTTTTTGAGTGTCTGTTTTTGATAAGTGTGTTTTAAAGATGGTAATAAATAATAATCTGGTTTGTCTATTTTTTTATTATTTTCTAAAATTGCTATTCTTGGAAGTACGTCAAACAACCAATGAAAATAATTATGCTTGCCGGCACCACCGGTTAACGTGGATAGGACACTTCCTGAAATTTTTTTTCTATATCTTGGTGTTCCATTTTTTAGTGTAATATTCTCTGAACTTGGACCATTAAAAATGTTTTTTTCTTTATTGTATCTGTACTGATATGAAGCTTCATCTATCAGTTTATTTTCTGAAATTATAGCACAATCATGAACTGATGCGTTATGTAATGTGGCATTTTTAATTTGAAAAATATTATAAGAATATTTATTTTCAAATAATGCTTTTGTGGTTTTAACGTTTAAATTATCTTTGACACTAATAATTTTTTTTACTTTATTGTAAATAATGTAGAAAATTAATATTTTTATATAATTTAAAATATTCATAATTTAGAGTTTTGATGTTTTTTTATTTTAATCATATTCATTCATGATACAAATCAATAAATGAATCAATTTTTATTAACAGTAATTTTATTTCTTATTTCATGTCCGTTATATGCGATTGAATTAAAAGGAACATTTTACCAAGGAAACCTAATTGTAGGAAAAACCGAACCTAAATCAAAAGTTTTTATAGATAAAAAAAAAATTAAAGTATCTAGCCAAGGTTACTTTGTTTTTGGTTTAGACAAAGATAGATATACTGATGTTTCAATTGAACTAATTAAAAATGGTATTTCAAAAAAGCTAATAAAAAAAGTTTATAATAAAAAATATAAAATACAAAAAATTAACGGCCTGCCAAAAAATCAAGTCACACCCCCTAAAGAAGTTTATGATAGAATTAAAAATGATAACAAATTAATTTCAAAGGCGCGATCTGTAGACAGTAATTTGAATTTTTTTTTTAATGAATTCAAACTACCAATTAATAATTCAATAATAACTGGCGTTTATGGTAGTCAGAGAATACTGAATAAAATTCCCAAATCACCTCACTATGGGTTAGATTTTGCAGCTAAAGAAGGTACTAAAGTTAAAGCAATGCTTGATGGAGTAGTTACACTCTCTGAAAAAAAATTATACTACACAGGTGGGACGGTTATTTTTGATCATGGACATGGAGTGAGCACACTCTATATGCACATGAAAGACATTTATGTAAAAAAAGGACAAAATATTAAACAGGGCGATATAATTGGAACAGTTGGTAAAACAGGTAGAGCAACTGGTGCTCACCTTGATGTAAGGCTAAATTGGTTCGATGTTAAGCTTGATCCTGCCAGTGTTCTAACTCTTGATTAATTTTATTTAACAAAAAATTCAAATAGACTTTGTGCAACATGCTCGTGACCTTTAGCTGTCCAGTGATCGTCGATTGTATAAAAATTTGATTTATTAGATTTCATATTTAAATTTATTAAATGTAAATAGTCAGAGGATTTTGGCAAGTTATAAAAGGTCATATTTAAATTTTCAGGAAATAGAATTATAATTTTTTTATTTTTATAATCTAAATTTTTAAAAATAATTTTTTCAACTACTTCGAAGTGTTTACTTAGATCTATTTTATCTACATATTTATCTGGAGAAAAAAATTTGACTATTTCATGATACAATATTCGAAAAGATTTTTTGGAATATTTAAGAAAAAAAAATATTTTATCTTTAGTTTGTTGTTGTTGTGGTGCTAAAACTTCGTATTCTTGGTAAATATATTTTTTTTTAAAATTATGTTGAGTGTTTTCAATATAATCATTTGGGTCATATTGGATAATTATTGTATCAATTTTTTGATAAACTTCACTTTTTTTTATTTTTTTTATTTCTCTAATAGTTCCATAGCTTGACACACCTAAATTATATACTTTTTTCTTTAATAATCTTTCTAACACAGAAGAATATGTCTCATTATCATTTACACCCCAGCCCATAGAAAAAGAGTCACCTATAACTGCGATAGCTGACTCATCTAGAAAATTATTTTCATTATTTGCATTATTTCTAATTCCATCTTTAAAAGTAAGTTCAGTTTTAAATTCTGCATTTTCGAATTTACAGACTCCATCTTTAGGAACGTAAAGTAAGTCTTCATCAAATTCTATACATTCATGATTGGCTTGCCATATGTTTCTTAATCCACCTTTAAAATATAAAGTTTTTTGAATATTTTCAATCCAAAACCAATTATATACCTGATTGTTTATTAAAGAAATATAACTAAATGAAAAAAGTAAAAAGTTAATAAAAAAAAATAATATAATTGTTATAAAAAAATATCCAAAGTTTTTAGTTTTTTTTTTCATATTTTAAAATAATAAAAGGATTAATATGCTTATATTATCTAATCAAGGTCAAACTCTGATTGATAGAATTTTTTTAATATTTTATCTTGATCTTCTTTATACATAATAAAATTTTCTATTACTAAAATATCTAAATTAGTTCCCATAAAACATTTAAATGCATCTTCAGGTGTGCAAACAATAGGCTCACCTCTTATGTTAAAAGATGTATTCACTAAAACTGGACAACCAGTTATGCTTTTAAATTTTTTTATCAATTTATAGTACTTGGGATTAGTTTTTTCA
>Ga0308004_10000585_pt1 | contig 17194 bp, 20 predicted proteins | sample Neamet38_FD_203156 | JGI IMG/M metagenome (GOLD analysis project Ga0308004, IMG submission 203156) | Marine microbial communities from water near the shore, Antarctic Ocean - #38 | ecosystem: Environmental > Aquatic > Marine > Unclassified | place: Southern Ocean | collected 2014-06-06 | reverse complement strand
AAGGAAGTTTGCCGTCAAAATCACGGTGGGCATAAAAAGCATAACTATTTAAGGTCAGATTATCCCCCAAAGATTTTTCCCATTGCAAACCTGTTTTTAAATGCTTAACTGATTCAAAGGTATTGTACTGAATATTTTGATCGCGGGATTGTTTTCTATTTGTATTGACCGACTCCATGTTTATTCCTCCACCGTCATAAGCATAAGGACTGTTAGTATAATTAAATTGCCAGCTTAACTGCGAAGTGGTTGAAAATTGATGCCAAATCCTAGCATTAAAAACGTTTTGTTTAAAGCGGGCATGATCGCGATAGCCGTCAGACTGCGTTCGGTTTTGATAAACAACTGCTTTGGTTTTTTGTCCTTTCCATCCTGCAATCGCTTGAAAAGAAGTCGCCCCATAACTTCCGCCTTGGGCTCTTAATCTAACAAAATCTTTCTCAAAATCAGTAAGAGTTTTAATTTGAATCACACCTCCCGAGGCATTACCATAAAAAGTAGAGGCGGGTCCCCTCAAAACTGTTATTTCTTGAATTAAACCCAAAGCTAAATTGTCCAGTTGTCCTTGACCATCAGGGGTTGTTTCAGGAATTCCATCCACCATCAATTTAATCCCACGAATGCCAAAACCAGATTGTGCGCCAAATCCTCGAATAGAAAGGCGTAAATCTTGTGCGAAGTTTTGGGTGTTTTGAGCAAATAATCCCGGAACATTATTCAAATAATCTTGAAGTGAAGCCCCTTGATAGGCCTCTTGTGCTTGTGGAAATTTTTTATGACTAACAGCAAAAGGCAAAGTTTTTTTTAGACTTTTGATTCTTGAAGCGTCCAAGGTGACTTCTTTTAGTTGAATTTTTTGACTTAAGCTGTCGGTTTGAGCAGTAAGATTAAATAGAATTAAAAAGCAAAAAAGTGAGTTGAATTTTTTCATGAGCTCGAAAATAAATAATTTGAGTGATAAATAGAAAGAAGTACTTAATAAATCGCATGAATTCTTATTTTTAACTCAAATTTTAATCCATGCTAAACTTAGACTCAACTGAAGAAATTATTGCCATCCTTGCTGCAGTTGCTATTATAATGGGTTTTGCTATAACTACTTATAAAGAAATTAAAACAACAATCGCTGAAGAGAAAAGCAAGGCGGCAGAGATTCAGCAAGCCGAAGAAAAAGTGAAAGAACTTATTGAATACCTTGACGCAAAAAGTGAATTAATTAATACGGTTGCTGAGGCAAATAAAAAAATTGAAGATAAGAAGAAATAAATTATATTTGTATGTACAACAATTGTAATAACGTTAATTATGAAAAAAGCTTTTCACGCGGCTGAAACAAGAGGAAACGCAAACCATGGCTGGCTCAATGCCAACCATTCCTTTAGTTTTGCCAATTACCATAATCCAGAGCGAATGAATTTCGGAGCCCTAAGGGTATTAAATGACGACACCATTGCTGCAGGCATGGGTTTTGGAACTCACCCCCATGAAAATATGGAAATCATAACGATTCCTCTGGAAGGTGATCTAGAGCACAAAGACAGCATGGGGAACATTGGAGTGATAAATGAAGGAGAAATTCAGGTCATGAGCGCTGGCACTGGTGTTCACCATAGCGAATACAACAAAAATGCTGACCAAGCGGTAAAGGTTTTACAGTTGTGGGTTTTTCCTAAAAAACAAAATGTGACGCCTCGATATGATCAGATGTCCATCAGGGATTTAAAAAAGCCAAATGACTTTTATCAAGTTTTGTCCCCCAACTCGGAAGATGAAGGAATGTGGGTTCATCAAGACACTTGGTTTCATTTAGGGGAATTTGATGTTAAAAAGTCGCTGGACTACACAATAAAAAAACCTGGAAACGGTGTTTATGTTTTTGTAATTGAAGGCTCGTTGAATGTGGATGGGGAAAGCCTTAAAAAGCGAGATGCTATTGGGATCTGGGATACGGAAACTATCAGTTTTACTGTGCAACCCCGATCAAAAGTGTTACTCGTAGAAGTTCCTGTGAAATTTTAATAAATAGAAATAATGCAAAACAATTCACTTTCCGCTCAGCAACTACTTGAATTATTTAATAAAAAAATTGAAACAGGAGATTACAAAGACACTGTTCATAAAATAAAAATGATGACCGCCAGGGATATGATCAATGAGATTTTGACAAATTGAGTTAGATTATTATATTTAATAAAAAAATGAATCGCAGGGTTTTTATTAGAAATACTGGAAAGCTTGCTTTAGGAACAGTTTTCGTTCCCTTCTCGGATCTATTCAATAATTCAAAATTTAATATTACTGTAGATCAAATTACTGGTGGGGAAAACCATCATTTTTTTGGATATATTGGACAATCCTTGACCATTCCTTGGAATTACAACGGAGACAAAATCCTTTGTATGTCATCGCCATTTCACGATCATCTTCCAGGTAGAAATGAAGCTGCAACTTTGTCGATTATAGACCCAAATATAAAATCTGGTGAGTTCAATAAAATTGAAAAATTAGACGAAAGCTTAGGTTGGAACCATCAGCAGGGAACGATGTTATATTGGAATCCTGATGCCCCTCGAGATCAATTCTTTTTTAATGATCGCGACAGAAAAACAGGAGTTGTATTTACGGTATGTTATGATGTCAACAAAAAAAAGCGCATTAGAGAATATCGTTACGGACATCGCTCTTTCGGAAATAGTGGTGTTTGCCCCTTGGGAAAATCTTTTCTTGGAATTAACTACGCGCGAATGGCGCGTCTGAGACCCGTTACTGGGTATAAAGATGCAACTGATTGGACAACAAAATTTAATGCGCCCAAAGATGATGGGATTATTCATGTTGATATTAATTCTGGAGAAAAGAAATTATTGGTTTCTTTCAAAAGAATGGCAGTGGAGCTTGAAAAAAATGGCTTTCATGCCAAAGGCAGAAATCTTTTTATCAATCACACCCTGTGGAACAGAACCGGAGAGTGGATTTATTTCTTTGTTCGCGCCGGTTGGAAATCTGACAAGGATGGAAAGGAAGGGCTCAATGCAGCTTGTAGCATCAGAGTTGACGGTACTAATTTCACGTCAGGTCATACACACATCGGTGGACATCCTGAATGGGGAAATGGAACAGAAATTATTGGGAGTCATAACGGAAGGCAGGTGGTTTACGACATCCTTTCCAAAAAGATCGTAAGAACCATCGGAGATGAAGTTTCATTTCCAGATCCTTCTGGTGATGTGAGTCTGTCTCCTAACTCGAAACTTTTCGTCAATGGTTACAGCTTAAATGGGAAAAATAATTACACAATTTTCGATCTTAAATCCGGCGAATGGGCAAATACACCAGAGTTTAACACAGGTATTTATAAAAAAGACCTCAGGATAGATCCCGCTCCTAGATGGAATCGAGAAAGCAATCAAATCTTAGTTTCTGGATTGGATAAAAACGGGATTCGACAGTTATTTATTATCTCATTATAAAGTAATAAAAAACTACAGGACGTTTACCTTAATTTTTTTCCAAATCTTGATTAAGAAAAAGCCAAAAATCACCGTTCCTGTGGTCGCGATCATGGCATTCTGTTGCTCACCATAAATCCAGTAGCCCGTCGCAAACATTGCGCTATAGATCATTCCACAACCCAAAAGCATTGCAAATATTCCCGAAGGGACACTCCACTCTATATCTTTGTCTTTTATAGCTATGTTCTCAGCTTCAGCATCTTTCACCACCTTATTCCACCCTGGACCTCCTGGCTGGATTTTCTTATAAAAAGATTGAAGGACTTCGTTACTTTCGGGCTGTGTAAGATAGGTGACGCCAACCCAAATAACAGAAGTGACCAAAACGATCATTGGAAACTCAGACCAGCTTGGCATTAAGCCACGTTCAGCACCAAAGAAGAAGGCACCTAAGGGAGTTAATTTTAATACAATAGAAATAATTCCAGAGGAAAACATTGCGGAGATTTCACTCCAAGCATTGATTCGCCACCAAAACCATCGAAGTATAAAAATCAAACCGGTTCCTGCTCCAAAGGTTAACAGTATGTCAAATATCTGTAATGCACTTTGAAGCAACAATGCTAGCATTGCACTAAGAATCATCAAAACTACGGTTGATATTCTTCCTACAGCAACCAATCTTTTTTCGGATGCATTGGGATTAATTTGATTTTTGTAAAAATCAAATACCATGTAGGACGATCCCCAGTTCAATTGAGTTGAAATCGTGCTCATATAGGCAGCGATTAATGACGCCAACACCAATCCTAATAATCCCGCGGGGAGTTTAACCAACATTGCTGAGTAAGCAAGATCATGCCCCAGTTTATCATCGGCTATATTCGGAAATGCATCTTTGATGCTTGCCAAATCAGGGAAGACAACTAAGGAAGCCAGGGCAACCAAAATCCATGGCCAAGGACGCAATGCATAATGCATAATATTGAAGAAAAGAGTTGCTCCAATGGCGTGATTTTCATTTTTAGAAGCCAACATTCTTTGGGCGATATAACCTCCTCCACCTGGCTCAGCTCCTGGATACCATGAACTCCACCATTGCACCGCAAGGGGAATAATCAATAGAGTTATCATCGCATCAGCATCAGAAAAATCAGGTAGTATTGAAAGTTTATCCGCTACATTTTCGTTGGCCAACAAGGCTTGTATTCCTCCTACTTCGGGAATATTCACCAAATAATAGGCTGCTCCTATCGAGCCCGCCATTGCAACAAAGAACAAAAGAAAGTCAGTATAAACTACTCCCCTAAAGCCTCCCAATGCACTAAAAGTTACGGTGACCAAACCTGCGCTGATTACTGTTTGCCATGGCTCTAGTCCTAGCATAATTCCACCAATTTTAATGGCTGCTAGGGTTACGGAAGACATCGTGATCACATTGAATATTACCCCTAAATAAACGGCTCTAAATTTTCTTAAAAAACTTGCGGGTTTACCACCATAGCGAAATTCATAAAACTCAATATCTGTATTCACATTTGATTTACGCCACAATTTCGCATAAACAAAAACCGTCAATAATCCTGTAATTAAAAAAGCCCACCAGACCCAGTTTCCGGAAACACCGTTATTTCTCACAATGTCTGTAACAAGGTTTGGAGTATCTGTTGAAAAAGTCGTTGCAACCATTGATATCCCCAACAACCACCAGGGCATATTCCTTCCCGAAAGAAAAAATTCATTTGAAGAGGTTCCTGCTTTTTTGGAGACGTAGACTCCGATAAACAAAGTAATAGAAAAAAAAGTAGCTATAATTGTCCAGTCGAGACCTGATAATTGCATGTTAAGATGTTTTGTAGGTCCGAATTTACATTTTTTGATTGAAATGCCTACAAAATCTTGTTAAAGAAACTCGATGTTTAGCAATTTCAAACTAGGTTTGTGGTGTCTATATTTATTTTAAACATGACTAAAAAATTATTTAAATCCAATAAAATCCTTCATACAGCATTTATGTTATCTAGGTTTAATCTTTGTATATTGATGTGTTTTTCGTTTTTTGTGTTCAGAGTTTCTGCTCAATTTGAAAAAAACAATAGTACCATAAAATTTCCTTCCGACCCAAACGATAAATCACTTTTCGAGGTTCCAGAAGAAAGCCCCTTTCTGAAAGGTGACTTTTTAAACAAACCACTGGACATTTCCTCACCGAAAAACAACAACCCAAATATAAACATGGAGAATCAAGAAAGGTTTCTTGATCCTGGGGATTATTATCTTACAAAATTAAAGGGGAAAAAAGGAGAGGATGATAAAAATCCCAATAATTATAAATCCAATCAGTATCTCGGCGATTATCGGGTTGAAGGTGACGATGTGAGAATAATTTTTAGAGATCATGAATATCCTGACGGTGATCGGGTGAGAATTCTTCACAATGATGACGTGATCCGAGCGAATGTTTTATTAGTGGAACGATTCGTCGGTCTGGTTGTCGAATTAGTTCCTGGGTTTAATAAAATCGACTTTATCGCCCTAAATCAGGGGACCTCTGGCCCTAACACAGCGGAAGTGAGGGTATACGATGAAGCGGGAAATTTGACAGCTGCAAATCAATGGAATCTTGCGACAGGCGTAAAGGCTACTTTTATTATTGTTAAAGAATAACTCGCTTCAAAATTTATTTTTTCTTTCTAAACAGCAATAATCCGAAAAGTAGAAATACAATCCCCCCAAAAAGATAAGGGGTGTCAATGAAAGAAAGTTTCGAGTGCATTAAATAAACTACATAGAAGCATACGGCAGCCAAAAGAAGAAAAATAATCCTAAATATCTTTTTTAAATTCATGGTTAGGGTTTAAATACTATTTTTCAATTTCTTTTGACTTATCAGAAATAACCAAAAGTGACAAGATACCAAAAACACCAAATAGAAAACCAATAAAAAATCCAAAGCGATGCGATCTTCCCTTTTTAATAGATAAATAGGCGCCCAGAGCGCCAAAAGCAAACGCAAATGCGGTTGATAATAACAGTAATGAGGTGGTCAATTCGTTATTTATTTTAGTTTATTATTTAAACCCAAAATGATAGTATAAAACAAAATTCCTACAGGACCCAAAATAAAAGTAAACCCCAAAGGGAGAATCACATATCCATGTTTAAGCTTCCTTTGCTGACTGTCTTTAAGCATCCAACAGCCTACCCAAAAATCGAAGGCCAAGTAGTGAAGCCATCCTGCTGCAACTCCTTCGGGTGTGGCGTTTTGAAACATCACAGTTAGCCCTTCTAGTGAAGTGAAATCTCCAGACATTGCGCCTTCTGCTTTTAATAAAAAATAAACATACCCCAAGGCGACTAATACTGGTACCCAAGGATAATTTGTTATCTTTTGAGTGATTTGCTGCTTTGGGAAAAGCAATAATATCATCCAAAAAATTATTATTCCGGTGTTAAAAATGTTAAATACAATTTCGAGCATCTTTATATTTTAGGTTAAAAATAAAGCCATTTTTTTTAATGCGCTTTGCTAACACAGGTTTTTATTTATGAAAATTTTTAAAGATATCAGAGGAAATAGAATTGATCCCATTGCGCACACTCTGAAAATTCTGAGAGACTATCCAAACGTTCAAATGCATATAGGAACGGATTCTCAAAATGTGGGTAAAAAAACTAAATATGCAACAGTAATCGCCTACCGATTTGGCAGTAGAGGCGTTCATTATATTTTAAATAAAAAAATTGAACCGTTAAATAAAGACATTTGGACGCGTCTTTGGAAAGAAGCAGAAATGAGCATTGATGTCGCAGAGTGGCTGACCCATCAAGTCAATGTCCGTGTTGAAATTGATATGGATTATAACAGTGACGAGAGTTTTAAATCTCATAAGTTAATTGCAGCAACCAAGGGCTGGGCAAACTCGTTGGGATATAAAGTTAATGTTAAGCCAGACAATCAGATTGCCACTCGAGCAGCAGACTATCATTGTAAGTAATTTAGAGTAGTACTTTCGTTATTTTTTCAACACCAAACCGTATTACGTCAGTTACGGGGAGTCCAGTTTCCTTTTCAACTTTTCGAATACTTTCTCTGGCCTCTTCTAAAGAAAGCTTGGCGGTGTTTAATGCAATTCCGATTACTTTGGGATGTCCATAAGTTCCGCATACGGATGCAATGGCTTCATTCAATTGGATGAATTCTTTTAGGTTAGGGATTTGAATTGATTCAGGATTCCTCAAGGTGGTTTTGTCAGCACGATGACATAGAATCATATGGGTTGGGCAACTCCCTCGCATTAACGGCAATGTTGCAGTGCTCCCAGGATGAAGAAGAGATCCTTGCCCTTCTATAATCAATAAATCATTGTCTTTTTGATCGAGTACCAATTGTTCAATTGCGCCACAGGCATGGTCAACTTTTAGCGCATCAAGCGGAACGCCTTTCCCCATGATTGTGATGCCAATTTGACCTGTAGCAATAAATCCAGCACCAATTTTTCTTTGTTTTGCCCAATGGTAAATTTCTAAGCCAGCAGTCATCTTTCCTACTGCCATATCGGTGCCAATCATCAAAACTCTTTTGTTGGCTAAATCGTTGGCTTTAGCCGTTGCAACATCAGAAATAAACTTGGGTATTCTTACATCCCATATCCATTGATTTACATTGTTTTGTATATTCTTATTAAACTGATAATTAAGATTTTCATGAAGACCATTGACAATGCTCAGACCTTTCAAAATCGCTAATTTAATTACAGGCATCCAATTTTGTGGTATTTCCCCACCTGAGGGAGCAATTCCCAATATCAAAACCTCCGCACCTTTTTCAATTACTTCATTTAGGGTGGCACAGATTGGAACATCCCTATCCAAATCGTATTCTAAATTAATATTACTCCCAGCATGTTCCGAGTCTATAACACCAACAATCGGGTTAGTGAGATAACGCAAAACTCCCAATCCCATTTTTCCAAAATCGCTATGCAAGTAACCCTGCATAAAAATCGCAACTTTTTGATCTGATTTAAGCATAATACTTCTCTTTTAAAATACCTCCATGGCCTGGAACTTGATCTTGTATTGAAATTCCATCCAACATCCTAACTCCAAAGGCTGGATCTGGAGCTAAGTTATAATGTGAGTCAAGATCAATGTGATCTATTGCTCCTGAAATCGAAGCTGCTGCTGCAATCGACACCGAAGATTCGCTCATGCAACCAATCATCGTTTTGAGTGAAAAAGATTTAGCCGTTTCAATTATTTTCAAAGCCCCCGTGAGCCCTCCACACTTCATAAGCTTTATGTTCACCCCGTCTACATGTTTGGCCCATTTGTGAATGTCATCAGCATAACGGCAGGACTCATCTAGAAAAATAGGGAGAGGTCGATTGGAAAATAAATATTTTAATTCGGCCTCCTGTCCTTCTTCAAGGGGTTGTTCTATGTAGTCCACTCCTCTTTCCGCGAGCCATTTCATCATGTGAATTGCATCAGGCGTATTCCATCCGCCATTGGCATCGACCCTCAATTTAACGTCATATTTTTTTGCAGTATCCAAGACCTGAGCAAACATGTCCTTGTCCGCGTCAAGGCCCTCTGGGGAGCCTAATTTTACCTTCAAGGCCTTTGTTGAAGTTCCGTCTAACAACAGAGGGATTCTCTGTTTAACAACCTCCGGGGTGTTGATCCCTATCGTGACTGAAGTAGGAACTGTAGGGAGCGGAAAGTTTAACAAACGGTGAAGCGGCAAAATGGCTTTTTTGGCTTTCCAGTCCCAAATAGCAATATCTAATCCTGCAAGGGCACAAGGTGCAGTTTTTATCTCCCGAGCTCTGAGTGTTATTTCTTGAAGGCTTAGGTTTTCAATTCCACTTTTGATCAGCTGAATTAATTGCTCTTTGACTTCTGCGATAGTACCCGCATTTTCATTTTTTCCTGGAGCTGCCTCTCCCCAACCAGTAATTCCATCTCGATGGTAAGCCACAAAAAGGTTGGAAGAATCTCCCCTTACACCGCGACTGATTGCTAAAGGAAATCTTTTTTTTAATAAAACTTCATGAAATTTAATTTCCATCTAATCTTTTTTTAGCGATAAATCCAATGATGATAATTCCTAAAGTATTGAAAATTAAATCCCAAATACTTCCAAACCGGTCTTCGGTTGCATAATGCTGAAGAATTTCGATGACTGCACCAAAACAAAAAGCAAATACAATCGCAATAACTATCGGTGGATTTTTGATTAATTCAACACTTAAAGTCTTGATCAAAACAGCCGTGAGTATTGCATAAAAAACAAAGTGACCAACCTTATCTTGATTTTCAAAAATAGGCAAACCATCTGGATCAACCGTAGTAAAAAAGCTGAGATAAAGGATAATACAAATCCATAAAATGGTGCTTAATTTCCAAAAATGTTTTTTCATTGTTACGATTAATTCTTGTTATATTTAAACCATACTGATACCCCCAAATATAGGAAACGTTTTTAAAGTTGACTTCATAAAATTGTATTGATGGATTAAGATAAATAACCTATTAAAAGACAATCTAAATATTGTTTTAAAAAAAATAAAAACACTTTAAGTGAGGGTATTGGTTTTCTAAAGCGGTCTATATATATCTTTGTTTGTGTTTTAAAATTAAACCAATGAAAAAATATTTACTTTTATTTTACTCTTTTTCTTTCTCCTTTTGCAGTAATGGAGAAGCCGATAATGTCCCTGATGATCTGGATCTAGTCTCAATAGAAGAAAGTATAATAGGCAAGGGTGTCCCGGATATTTTTAAAAATTTTTATACAGCCTCAAGTATTTATCTTGAAGGATCCTTTGTGGTCATTGAAGTCAACGGCGCTCCAGATCACAAAAGTCCTTATTATAAAGAGAGTAATATGTATGAGGCGTATAATGGCTCAAATACTTCTTTTAGGCTAAACCCAAACCGGATCAGTAAGTTCAATTTTAAATATAAAATTCCTTTGAACCCAAAAGAGGCATCAAAAAAAGAAGCCTCCCCGTTAGGATCAATGGGAGTCTCTATTAATGGTGTTGCTTTTTACAATCAATATGCAGGACCAAACGAGCCTTTAACTAATGAAATAAACTCATTTGATCAATATAGTGGCCATCCCCAACCCCAGGGAATATATCATTACCATCTGGAGCCCTACTATTTAACTAATTTGAATGGAAAAGATACTTTTCTTGGTTTTCTTTTAGATGGTTTTCCCGTTTACGGACCGATTGAAAATCAAGTCAAAATTACGAATGACGACCTTGATGATTATCACGGACACCAACATGCAACTACTGACTATCCGAACGGTATTTACCATTATCATATCACTGATAATGACCCTTATATAAATGGAAATGGTTTTTATGGAACTCCCGGGACTTATACGCGATAGTTTGCTTTTGGCACTTCTTGTTGGTTTTATTTCATGTAGTAATAAAACCAAAATAGGAATAACTGCCAACGCAGACACATTAACTCTTAAGACTCAAGAAGGTTTGTATTACTCAAAAAGGACACTTTTTACTGGCAAACTCTTCAAGCTTGATGAAAAATACTTAGACACTTTGTTTGTTGAAAATTATCTCAATGGAAAAAAGCACGGAATCTTTAAGAGGTTTTATCAAAATAATTTATTGCTAGAAGAAAGAACTTACCATAAAGGAAAAAAAGAAGGTCTACATATAAGGTATTGGCCAAATGGAAAGTTGATTTTTAAATACAATTTAAAAAATGACCTTTATGATGGATTATCAAGGAGTTGGAATCAAGATGGGTTTTTAATCCAAAAAATGAATTACATAAAGGGAAAAGAAGTCGGAAGGCAACAATTATGGTATGATGATGGTGGTGTTAGATCAAATTATGTCATGCTTAATAATCGTCGTTATGGATTACTGGGAACAAAAAATTGTGTAAATATATCAGATGAGATTAATTAACACCCTTTTGTTATTAATTTTCTTGAGATGTGGAGATAAAACTGAGGTGTTACCTTACTATATGACTCCAGATTTTATGCCACACTTTATTTCAAATAAGGAAGAAGCCCTTGGAAAAATTAATCATACTATTTCTGATTTCAATGTATTTGATCAAAACAATTTGTTAATAACGCAAGGATATATTGAAGGAAAGATTCATGTTGCAAATTTCATGTTTACGAAATGTACGAGCATCTGCCCCATAATGACCAATCATCTAAAAATTGTTGAAAAAGCCTATTTTAACCATAAAGAGGTTTCAATCTTATCGTTTTCAGTCACTCCATGGGCGGATTCGATTCCTGTCCTAAAATCTTTCGCAAATAGTTACGGTATTAAATCTAAAAATTGGCATTTGCTTTCGGGCAAAACTGAAGAAATTTATGAGCTTGCTCGGAAGTCCTATTTTGCGGAAAAGGAATTGGGATTCACAAAAGATAGTACTGATTTTTTACACACAGAACATGTTTTGTTAGTTGATCGAACAAAAAGAATCCGTGGTATTTACAACGCTACTCTAAAGCTGGATATGAAACAGCTGAAAGAAGATATTTCGAACTTATTGGATAAATAAACGTCAGATAATACCTTGACGCTTTTTTAAAACTAATTCAATGTGGTTTTTTAAAAATTTTATAACCTTCTTCGTTAAAGTGGTGTCCATATTGAAGTGATAAATCTTTGTTAATATCCAGTCTTTTAAGAGAGACTCCTAAATATCGATTTTTATTAAAACTGATGATTTCGTTAGTTTTATTGCCTGCATTAACAACTAACTGGCAATTTTTTTTAGTTTGGAAATAATAATAAAGTCTAATTTTTTCAAAATAAAAAACAAAAAAAGCCCTCTATTAACAATAATAATAGGGGGCTTAAATTATTTGAGCTATTTTAAATTTTATCAGCAGAAATGGTCTCTACTTCGCCTTCTGGATGCACTACTTTGAATGATATTTTTGAATCTGTTATAGATATAAGTTCCATTTTCAAAGTCTCTGGTCCATTTATAATATCAACTTTAGTTTGATCTGAATTAGTAAACTTCCAACTTCCGGCGCCCTCAGTCATCTCTGCTCCAGAACTGTGAACGAACGCTAGGACATACGTTCCATATGCTGAAATAGTAAGTTTTACTGCTTTTGCAGGCTCACAGTTATCATAAAAAACATCCCCTGTTGATCCTTCCGCATCAGAACTTTCTTCATCCAAGCAAATTTCATTTTTAAAATCATCAAGTGTTTCTCCTTCTGAATTAGACAAAGATGTCCAGTTCCAAACTCCTATTATTTTTGCAATATTTGAATCTTTACTAGCGCCTGAAGTGCCCTCTACTGGCTTTTCTTTGCCTGCTTTGACTTTTCCAGAAAGTGCATCATTACAACCTGGATAAGCATCTCCAGAAGGTAAGCTAAGCTTTACATCAAAAGAACAATTTAAGATATCCCCAGTTTTTGTTACAACCATATTGGTTATATTGGCTATTGTTGTCTCAGATTTATTATAAATCAAATTTAGTTTGATATTTTCAACTTTTCCTGAGGAGCCTTCTACTACATTAAAAGAACCAGAAACAAGTTTAGGTTGGCCAGATACATTTAAAGTCATTAAAAATGACTTATCCATAAACTCAATGGAAACAAATTTACAAGCAGCCCTTGCAGAAGAGGAGGAATCTAAATTCCATTTGCCATAAATTATTATTTTTGCTTCTACTGCTGTTTGTTCAGACAAATCACCAACTTCCTCTAGTTTAAACACTGGGGTGTCAGATGAATTAGAATTGTTATCATCATTATCCTTCGAACAACTAAAGGCAACAATAAATAAAGAAATTAATGCTAATTTTTTCGTCATTTTTGTTTTTAATTAAATTAAATGTAAGTTAATACAATTTCTAATTTATGGATAAAAGTTTTGCAAAATGAATTTGACAATAGTCAAAGCTAACCATTCATTCTGTTTGGAAGAAATTTGATGGGGGCTTGGGAAGAATTTAAGTCAATCACATTGCTTGAATTCTGATAATCATTTAACAGAATTTTATTTAATAATTTAATAAATACATTTAGAGTTATCAGGTTTTAAAAAATAGGTTTTATAGTTTTTGGCTTTTGGATCCATACAGCCACAAAGGTTTAAAAGCTGAATATTTTTAAAGTCAATTGGGTGGCTTTCTGCCTGAAGTGCAATAAATCCTTCTTTTAAAATTTCTCCTTCTTTGGCTTCCCAATATTCTTTATTATCCACGCCCATCGAAGACCAATCCTGTTCTCCCCTGCTTTTACTAATAAACCCTCCGCCAATTTGGGGGTTTTCATATTTTAAAACCAATTCATTTTCAATGTAATGAAAAATACTTTCTCCTCCCAAAACATGTACTTCTCCGTGAACCCATTGATCCCCATGATAAGTCTTGGAGCTAGAGTCAATACAATGAGAATAATCAACTGCACCAGACATTTCTACTGCTGTCCCCGGCGTACATACATTCCCTGTAGGACGGTCCTCAGTCCCTAGACCCCCTAAAAGCTGGATCTCTATAGAGACTGGGAAAAACTGGCCATGGCTATTACTTTCAGCTGATTGAGAATGAAGCATGATTCCACTATTTCTGATGTTCCAAGATTCTGCTCCTTTGACTTGAGTTCCATAAAAACGATAATCAAATTTTAATTTATAATAGGAAAAAGCTTGGTCATAATAAATATGAGCGTAAGCATTATTGAAAGTATCATACTGATCATATGTAATTCTCAGCATGCTATCTTGAACCCGAACCGTGTTCTTGAAGTTGACATTCAAATCTTGATTTGCAAACTTAATGTCCCATCCTGATAAATCTTTTCCATTAAAAAGAGAAATCCACTCACGATGATTAGGATCATTTTTAGTGGAAGTGTTTTGCTTGCAACCTATAAAAAAGAAAAAACTTAAATAGAAAACATCTTTTAGTTTAATCATATTATTTTTTTATTAGTATAGAAGATCTAAAATTCAAATTAATACTATCCATAAGTATATCAAAATAAAAAAGTGTTTATATATTTGAGCATGGGTTTAACAAATAATGATATTTTCAAAAAGTTAAGAGTCGCACTCAAACTTCGCGACGTCGATATCGTCGAAATCTGTAAATTGGTTGATTTTAAAGTTTCGAAGGCGGAGCTAGGTGCTTTTTTTAGAAATGAAAAGCATGAAAAATATATGGACTGTGGCGATCAAATACTTCGTAACTTTCTGAATGGTTTAGTCATTCACCTAAGGGGTCCTAAAAACGATGAGTAAAAAAATAATCAAATGCAGTCAATGTCAGGAGGAATTCGAAACTGGATTTGACTACCGAATGCACTGGGAAATACACCTTGACGAGTATTTTGAAAAACTTAAAAAAGAAAATCAAAATTCTTAATTATCTCCTACCAAATCTTTCAGACCAATCTTGAAGTTGTCGCTCTTTATTTATCCTTTCTTTAATTATCAACTCTTTTAACAAAGGATTTATTTCCCCTTTTGAAGTAAGGTGATATTCAGAACATTTTTCACAAATATAATAGTTAACCGCAGCTTTTACAAACCTTATATTTGAACGAATCAAAGCTTCTTGAGCCTCTGATTCTAGATAATAAGATTTTTTATTGTTGGAACAACCCATTGAATAATAATTAATTCGAAGATAGTATTTTTTAAGTTTTTATTTGGCACTCGATCTGGTATTATGCCTTGTGAAAATTAAAGGAAAATCACTATTAAATTTATTATATTATATTTAATTAAATAACAGCAAAAAACTAAATCATGAAATTATTCACAAACTCTTTATTAACACTTCTTTTTCTTCCGCTTTTTCTGTTTTCTCAGATACACATAACGGGTGTAGTTAAAGATAAAGAGACAGGAACTTTAATAGAAAATGCAACTGTTATGCTAAAACCCTACACAATTAGTGGAGGTGGATATTATAGTGGACTTAAAACACAGAAAAACGGAGTGTTTGATTTGACTACAAATTTTAAATATCCATTTCAACTGATTGCCACTAAAAACGGATGTGTTTCTGAAAAAATTAAAATTAAAAAAGGCACATCCTATGTAGAGGTTGTTTTAGAATGCGAAGCAGAAGCAATTAAAGAAATTATAAAAGAACAAACTTCAGACGTTGATGGCGATAGCGTACTTGATCGAGATGACAAATGTCCTGATGAGTCAGGAGTGTTAGAAAATGACGGATGCCCATGGCCTGACAATGATAGTGATGGAGTTGCAAACAAAGACGATACGTGTCCAGAGGAAAGTGGTGCTGCTGAAAACCAAGGTTGTCCATGGCCTGATAAAGATGGAGATGATATTGCTGACAAAGATGACGCTTGTCCTGATGAAGCAGGTGTCGCTGCCAACAATGGATGTCCTGCAGAACCAAAAGAAATTAAAACAATGATTTCTGAGGGGAGCGCTGTGATTCTGTTTGATGCAGAAAGCAAAACAGTTAGAGACGCTGACAATGTTATAATTACTAACTTCGCTGCATTGTTGTCAAAGTATCCTTATGTCTCAATTACACTTGAAGGACATGCTTCAAGCGACGGCAGTAAGGAATATAATCAAAAGCTTTCTGAAGATAGAGCAAATTCGATTAAAGCGGCTTTGGAAGCCCTAGGAGTTTCAGCTTCTCGCATCAATGTAATTGGTCATGGAGAAGACAAGCCTGTTATGGATAATAATACCGCAAAAAACAGGGCCCAAAACAGAAGAGTTAATTTTACTCTTTAACAATTAATAAATGTTTTTAATTAAAAAAACCCTTCAGAAATGAAGGGTTTTTTTATTCCCCAATCAATTCTTTTAAAACCGGTGTTTCAAGTAAACCCGAGGGAAGGAACTGCCAATCTGAAGTGTCGAATGGTTTATAGTTTAAGCTTACAATATTAATATTGTTAAATATTTTCCACGTTTCTCCTCTAGTCTCTTTAGCCTTAATACGATTGGCTCCCAAGTTTGTAACTTGAATCCGTAAGGTGTTTTTTCCTTTTTTAAGATGCTTGATTTCAATTTTAAAAGGGTTAGCCCAAACCGTTCCGACAAATTCCTCATTGATCCAAACTTTAGCGCTCTCTCTTACCGCTCCCAAATCGAGCAGCCATGCCCCAGTATGATTTGAAGGTTTTTCAAATGCTATGCTGTAAGCAGCTGTTCCTGAAAAATCTCTAGCATCGTTGCCAAGTCGAGTCCACGAAACCAGCTTTTCAATTTCTCTATATGTTGGAATTTTTGGACCTCCTTTTAAAAAACGAAGATTCCACAGGCCCAATATTGGATAGCTATTTTGGCTCGACTTATGGTATTGCCACATCGGCGCATCCGATTCCTTATAGGTCTTAACAAAAACTGTTTGGCCTGAAGCCAATGCTAGCTTAACTAAAGTTTGATCCCCATCAGCATTAGTAATAGCTTTCCCTACTTTTCCAGAAAGAGGATCTAACAATAGGACACCATTTGCCTTGTGCTGAATTGGAACAAAACCTGATATGGACTGGTCGGTATGATTTGCAATAAAATAGACTTTCTCTTCAGCTACTTTTCTGCGAATAAATTTAAGACCTGTCTCAACTAGTTTTTCGGCATGGACTCCAGAACCAATCAATGGCAGATGAATTTGATCTAAATCATGTATTTCGATTTTGGAACGTCGCAATCTTTTGCTCATTTCTTTCTCGTCTAATGTGTAATTTGAAAAACCCGAAA
>Ga0308004_10000579_pt1 | contig 17273 bp, 16 predicted proteins | sample Neamet38_FD_203156 | JGI IMG/M metagenome (GOLD analysis project Ga0308004, IMG submission 203156) | Marine microbial communities from water near the shore, Antarctic Ocean - #38 | ecosystem: Environmental > Aquatic > Marine > Unclassified | place: Southern Ocean | collected 2014-06-06 | reverse complement strand
CTATAACCTTAGTCAAACGTACTTCATCAACCGCATAGTTATCAGCCATCAGTGTAAGAAAACGAACCCGTCCTTCGTCATTAAGATCTAAAAATCGCCTGCCAAGTTCTGCTGCTCGCGTTCTTGCAGCTACCTCTCCACCGTTATCTTTAAGGCAGGCATCCATCCACGTTAGCAGCACCTTTTCATCGGCTGCATTCAAGTTAGGATCAAGAGATAACTTTTTCAAAAGATCATGTTGTGGCGAAACATCACGCCAAAACGGCACCCACCGGCGGATGGTTTTCTGAAATAGTTGGTTCGCTAGTTGCTGCATATTAATCCTTCTCCAAAGGTGTGCCAAGAGTCATCTTGCCGGCCAGTCGCACAAATTGTGTGGCAATACCTTACCACTATTGTGCCCCTCATAACTGCTTGACTTATGGGTCGAGGATAACGACTGATACTTGCTTGTTTGAAATTAAGAGGCAGGTAAGGACACCGTACCAAAAGAGATTTAAATGCCCAAAGAGGCAATCACTTGGTGTAAGTCATTAATCTCTAAATCTGGTGCTCTAGACAATGGTTCTGGTGGTTGTGAAAAACGATTAACCCAAGCCACATTAAAACCAAAGTTAACCGCACCCGCAACGTCCCAAGCATTACTTGAGTGAAACAATACTTGGTCTTTTGTCACTCCAAAAGCGTCAAGAGCTAGCTGATATACTTTAGGATCAGGTTTATATATGGCTAGGTCATCAACAGAAATCACCTGATCAATTAAATCTGTTAATCCAGCATACCTGACTGCAGCCTGCAGCATATTGGGTGACCCATTAGATAGGATCGCTGTTGCAATGCCAGCTTCTCGTAGCTGCCTGAGGGTCGTAATAACTTCGGGATAACTTGATAGTTGGTTATAAGCTAGCAGCAAGCGTTGCTCCAGTGCAGCATCACTTATTGAGTGGGTTTGAAGGGCATAATGCAGTGCTTCGGCAGTCACTTGTGCAAAGTCCACATATCGCCCCATTAGGCTACGTAACCAGGTGTATTCCAGCTGCTTTTGACGCCACAACATAGAAATAGCTTGTGCCTGGGAGCCTAATGAGTGCACATGCTGCCCTACAGCTGAGTGCACATCAAATAAGGTGCCATAGGCATCAAATACACATAAAGAAACTTCTTTGAACTCAGGTTTCATAACGGCAATTCCTTAGCAAAAACGTAAATCAAATAGACAATAATAGCTTACTCTAATCTGAACCAATTAACTGGTGTAACACACCAGTTTCGGAAATAGCCTTAGCACAATGTCCAGCCGATAGCCTTGAGTTGAAAATGCATTTGTTTTCGCTTTGCAAAGCAGCTATGGTTATCGTTCTTACATGCAAATACCAACACGGCCATGGCCTTTACGCCTTAACCAACCTTCCTGCTAGGAACCGTGTAACCCCGTTATAGGACCTACCTCTCATGAGTGAAAACAGTTACGAAAAAGGCCGCCTAAATTTACCTTTTGTTGGCTTTTGTACCTTTGCCAAAAGCCCCATTGCTGAAGATTGGGACAACATTAAAGCCGACGTAGCCTTTATGGGTGCGCCTTATGATTGTGGCACCCAGTGGCGCTCTGGTGCCCGCATGGGCCCTCGCTCTATTCGAGAAGCCTCAACACTGTTTTCGTTTGGCCATGGCGGCGCATATTCTTACGAAGACGACACCATGTACTTACAAGGCGTGAATATTGTCGACATGGGTGACGCAGACATGATCCATACCAATACCGAACAAAGCCACGCCAACATTGAGTACGCCGTACGAAAGGCTCTAGCTGCAGGTGTATTACCTGTAGTCGCCGGTGGTGATCACTCTATTAATGCCCCATGTATTCAAGCCTTTGATGACCAAGGCCCTATTCATATCATCCAAATTGACGCTCACCTGGATTTTGTTGATGAACGTCACGGCGTACGATTTGGCCACGGCAACCCAATTAGGCGAGCCTCTGAAAAGGGCTACGTTACAGGAATGACTCAACTAGGCATCCGTAACGTTTCATCATCTAACCGCGAAGATCACAAGAAAGCAGAAAGTGTAGGTTCTACTATTTTGTCTGTGCGTGATGTGCGCAGGCTTGGCCCAGAAGGTGTATTGGCATTGATTCCAGACGGTGTGAATTACTACATTACCATTGACATAGACGGATTCGATCCCTCAATCGCGCCAGGCACTGGCACGCCAAGCCACGGGGGCTTTACTTACTATGAAGTAATGGAAGTATTGCAAGGTGTAGCTAATAAGGGTGACGTAGTAGGTATCGATCTTTGTGAAGTAGCACCAGATTATGATTTATCCAGCACCACAAGCATTTTAGCTGCACAGGTTTTACTTAATTTAATAGGCTATGTGTTCCACGGCCGTGAAACCCGTAAAAAAGCAGAGATAGTCCCACTTTAGCGAACAGTAACGTTTAGCTAATGGCCAAGGAATAAAGCGTCAATGCAGTGAACCGCTAATCGTTAGCAAGCTACTGCATTGAAGCAATTAATTGATAGTGTTGAACTTTATTGGACTAATGCGTGGCCTAGGCTGAACCATACCACTCCCCCTCAAAGTTATTATCTAAGCCCGTTTATACCCCACACATTTACTATAATAACGTTACATGGCTTGGCTATTGCGCTTCATAAAATTTATCTCTAACTGCACGGCCTTTTTGAATAGTGAAGAACCCGCATACAAACATCCAAAATGACCTCCATCAAGCTCGTAGAATTCTTTTGGAGCAGTAATTGCATTAAATACAGCTTTTTGTACTGCTGGATTACAATGTATCATCTCATCATTAAGCCCCACCAACATCATCGTAGGAACCTTGATAAACGCAGCAGTGATTTGTGGCATAAGGGGAACAGGGGTTTTAGGGGTGACCTTACTAACCAAATTTTGCCAATGACTGCCAAAACGACCTCCATGAGTAATGAACCAAGAGAACGCTTGTATCGGTTTTAGTAGAGAAGGTGCATGTAATTGATCTGCTGAAACAACAGGAAGAGGCCCAATTACGTCTACTTCCAATTCACTCAAATCGCCTACTTCAAACATAGTCTTCAATATGTCAAAGTCTGCCTTTAAGTTAGAGGATTGGATGTTGCTTGTACCTGTTGCAGGAATATGAGCGACAATACCAGCAAGACCTTCAATAAAGGCCCCAACGACGAGTACTAACATGGCCGCATAGCTGTCACCCCATAGGAAAATCTGCCCGTTATGTAACTCGTTTAAAGTTTGGGTGTGTAAAAAAGCATCCTTGAAGCCCCTTGCCTGTATCCAAGGGTTGATCACTTGCCGCACTACGCCATCACTATCTCCAAAACCCGCATGATCATACAAAATGACATTTAATCCAGCCCCTTGAAACTGGGAAGCGTAGTCTTCCAGCCCCATCGATATTGTTGCCGACGTGCCATGAGCCATGATGACACAAGGTGCTGATGCACCTTCTTGTGCTGCGTACCATCGACCACGCAATATATTTGGCCCAGAAATAAACTCTATGAGGCAATAGTCTAATGGCATAGTTATTTTCAACCTTAAGTTATTGGCGAAATGCTAATTGTGACCGATCAAGGTTATCACTTTTAGGTTACAAATTACTCTGGCAAACCATACCCTACTCTATGATCTTTATTTAGCAATCACAAAGGTAAACTTAGCTGCCGTTATTTGCACCAATATATTGAACTGAATCAGCAAATGATGGATCATCTATTAAGTTAAGTAGCGTAGGAAATTCGACCTGTCTGATAAAATTATACTGCCAAAGAATATGTGATTAACTATGACGCTTGCGCCAAGTGGATTCCCATTAAAGAGTGAACCTTAATTGAAAATATTATTAGCAGGATGTGGTGACATTGCTCAGCGAGTGCCGCCTAAGATGGACAGTAGTCATGAGTTTTTTGGTTTAAAACGTCAATCAACCATACTTGATAATGGTATCAATCCCTTAGTGGGAGACCTCAATGATGCCGCTGGTTTAGACCACATCTTTAGAGAGGGTTTTGATGTGGTGGTTGCCACACTTACACCAGATAGCATGACCAAAGAGGGTTACCAAAAGGCCTATGTTAACTCTTCCGCAGCCCTAGCTTTAGCAATTAACAATGCAGTTTATAAACCTAAATTGGTTATTTGGGTTTCTAGCACTAGCGTCTATGGACAAAACTTAGGGGCTTGGGTAGATGAAGATTCCCCAGCCAGCTCAACAGCTTTTTCTGGACAGGCACTGCGTCAAGCAGAAGAAAACATATTAGCCCTGCCATGTACCACAGTAGTGGTAAGGTTTTCTGGCATATACGGCCCTGGCCGCACTCGTATGCTAGATCAAGTACTAGCAGGAGTGGGGTGTGCGGATCAACCTGAACAATGGGGCAATCGCATTCATAGCGAGGATTGTGCCGGTGTTATTGGGCATTTGATTAGTCAAAATGAGCAGCAGATACCGTTATTAGAACTGTATGTGGCGACAGATTGCGAACCAGTAACACAATATGAATTGCGCGGTTGGCTGGCTGAAAAACTAGGTGTTAGCTTAGTGGAACATCAGGCAAGTGCACGCTCAGCTAGGCGCTGCAGTAACAAAAAGCTGTTGGATTCTGGGTATAATTTCATATTCCCAAGCTACCGCGAAGGCTATTCAGCTTTAATCAAAGAGCTAACATAATAGGTGGGCCAATCAGGCTCACTTGACTAAATCAGGATATTTTTTATGGTACATCCGGCGCAGTGCTATAAAGTGTCTCTCACCTTCTAATTTGCTCCACTTAATAATATGTCGACCATACTCATTAGCCATAATCTCTGGAATAATATTTAGCTCTTGGCCAGTATTCATCGCTTTTAACTGAACTTCACACGCACGGTCTAAAAAATACAGGTCATCAAAAGCATCCCACAAATAGGGCCTAGAAACGAGAACACCATGATTGGCACACATCAGCACATCCTTAGTTTTTAAACTGTCCACAATAGTGCCCCCAATTGCTGGGTCACCAGGATCGCCATAAACCCCTAGGTAGGCAATCCGCTGTACGAAGCGAAGTGCGTGTTGGCTAGACATAGTCACAGTCTGATCTTTTAGCAATGTGAGTGCGGTGATGTTTGGTTGATGTGAGTGGAGAATGGCTCTGGCACGGGGAACGTCACGATGAATTGCACCGTGAATATTTAAGTTACTGGCCTCAACTTCGCCAACACCTGAGATAATACTACCCGCAAAATCTGCTACTAAAAAGTCTGAACTTTTGGCTTCAGACCAATGTAAACCGTATGGCAGAGCAAGAAAATGCTCACTACTGCCGGGCAACATTGCGGTTAGGTGATTTACAACGCCTTCGTTCCAATTATGTTCCGCCATATAGCGGTGAATAAGGGCTAAATCAAATCGCAGCTGATTTTCAACTGATAACTCATGAAACATATTCATAATACCCATCATTTCTATGCGCTAGCTAGATTAAGATATTACTTGGGATCGTATTAAAGATCAAAAGCAGGTGACGTTACTAGGTACTCATACTGCCACTTTAAAGACCAATAGTGATGATCTGAAAAATACCATTACCGCCTTTTTTACACTAATTTTGCTACTAGTCACCTTAGAAAAAATAAATATTTGAAACCTAAAAAGAGGTGGATATGCTGTCAACATACTCTTGCATTTTTTCTTCTGACTCACTCCCAAATAATATATCACAAGCCTCTTTTAGCCCTTTAGCATTTATCAAATCATCTTGCCGCACTACTAGTGATATTTTGGACCGGCGCCGCAGAAAGTCTTCAAGCTTGGTTATCATTTCGTGCTTTGCTGCATATTCAATTTCACACACAGTATATTCAGCGTGTTCGATTAACAGCTCTGCCTGGGCTTTGTCATGCTTTATTGTGCTAAGCAGGTCGAATGCATTAGAGCCATAGCGTCGCCAAAATCGTTCTGACAATGGTTCAGCTGATTTTTCTCCCGTCATTTCATCGAGATTTATTGTGTGGGCTTCAGCAAAAAACTGGTCTTTTATGTTGTTGCTAGGCTCACCATACCAAGTGATATCTGACTCTTTAAGTTCAATATTGAACGTCTCTACAATCTCAGAAACCTCATCGCCCACATTGATGCAATCAGTTAACTTACCACCAAAAATACTGATATATTTTTGTTTCTTATTAATGTCGATCGCGTGTTTACGAGATAGTTTAACCCAATCAGCTGTGCCGCCACTATCGCCTTCAATAGCCAGAGGACGCACGCCACACCGTTCAGCAATAATATCGGCTTTGGTTAATGGCTTGGGTAAATTAAGTAATTGATTAACGTTATCTAAAATAAAATCACGGTCTTCATCAGTCACTTCACTAAGCGGTGAGTCCACTTGGGTATCGGTAGTACCGATGCACGTTTTGCAGCCCATAGGAATGACAAAAAATAAACGCCCATCACTAGCAAAAAAAGCCAATACTTTTTGGTTGGCACTAATTTGGTCAACAATTAAGTGAACACCTTTAGAGAATACATGATGATGCTCGGTTGATTGTTCAGTGGTTTCGTTATATTTATCAACAAAAGGGCCTGCCGCATTAATTAGGACTTTTGCTTTTATGGGAAACGCTTCGCCCGTCATTTCATCTTGCGCTGCTATGGTCCAATGATCGCCAACATAGTCTGCCGCTTGAGAAGACACATAGTTAGCAGCGATGCAGCCATTATCAAGGCTAGAGCGAATAAAGTTAAACACAAAGCGGGAATCATTATCAAAAAGGTAGGCGTCAGAATACTCAAACCCTCCTTTGGCATTGCTGATATTAATCACTGGCTCGATAGCAGTTATTTTTTTTGGCGTTAAATATTGTGGATGTTTGGTGTAAAAGCGACCAAATAACCAGTACACAATAGTACCCAGATATACAAACAGTGGTGGGAAGCGAAAGCCTTTTTGAATGCAGGTTAAAAAGCGAATTTCTTTAACTGTAGAAGGGTAGCTCTGCATTAATAAGTTACGGCTTTTACACAGTTTATTCACTAATCGATATTCGTGACTTTCTAAATATTTAACACCTCCCCAAGCAAGATTGGACGAATTAGAGCTAGTAAAGCCAGCAAAATCACCTTTATCAATGAGGGCAACTTTTGCTCCTTTTGCAGATAATGCCGCCGCCGCAACAGCACCATTAATGCCACCACCAATAATAGCCACATCGAATGTTTGGTTTTTAAGTTGTTCAATATTTTTTTTACGCAATAACATTAGCAAAATCCATTGTGTTAATACCCGTATTTACAACAAACACGTCATAAGTTTTATGCTTAGAGCTCATTAATTGTGGTCCCACCAAAGGCAAGTTGTGACGGCGCTGAAACGTCTGCAGCTTCGGCAGAGCGCAACCTAGTGCGCAACTGACCGGCCTTCTCCAAAATAGGATAAGCCACTGAAGTAAGATGGTAATTGATTCGCTTGAGGTCCCGTAGGATATCGAGTTGCAATGCACTCAGCTTCGAGTCATAAGTCACTTCATCACGCAATTTGTTGAGATGGGTAACTACTAACTCTTTTTCACGCTTACCAATTTTATATTTTTTAGCCATTAATAGTCTTGCCATAGAAATGTCTCCTGAGGAGAACACATTCATAGACAAGTGAAATGACTTCAGCACTGGTTGGTATAAGTTATTTATTTCCTCACGGTCCTGCAGTGACATTTTGGCACGAGGCACAACTTTCTTTTGTGAAATGTTATGAATCAGGTCAGCGGTAATTATATCTCCAATATGCTCTAGGTTGGTAGCAAAGTTTATAATTTCAATGCACCGTTTACTCTCTTTTCCGGTCAGTTGTTCACGCGCAAGAGAAGTAAGGTATCGCTTAATTTCTTCATCAAAAAGATTCACCACCTTGTCCATGGTTTGAGTTTTTTGTGCCAACTCAAAATCATTTTTCTTAAGTGCTACAAAGGCATTACGTAACATGCGCTCAACAACTTCGCCCATTCGCAACACTTCACGCTCGGCATTAACTATGGCAACAAGAGGGGTTTCAAACGCCATTATGTCAAGGTTTCTAGGTGTAATGGCATCTGTTGGCTCTTGGTCTTCTGGCAGCAAACGAGCAGTTAGCCTAGCCATCATATTGATCAATGGAAAAAATAGCAGCACTAATACAATATTGAAAAACAAATGAAAGTTGGCAATCTGGCGCGCTTGACTGACATCCCAACTAGACAGTAATTGAGCAATGACCTCCGTAAAAGGTAAACATATAGCCACGCCACAAATACGGAACAACAGATTGCCCAACGGCGGCTGTCTGGCAGAGCGATTGGCTCCCAGAGTTGCTATAAAGGGCGGCAAGGCGCCACCAATATTAGCGCCTAATATAAGCGCAAAGGCAACCGAAACATCTAAAGCACTGGTGCTAGAGAGCGTTATTATTAGCAGCACAGTGGCTAGGCTAGAATGGGCAGCCCAAGCCAAAATAGCCGCAAATACAACAGCTAATATCAAATCCTGCCCTAGCGCTAAAAAGATTTGTTGGATAATTACCGACTCACGCATTGGTATTGAAGCTGCAAGAATGAGTTTTAGGGCCAAAAGCATCATACCAATACCTAGCATTAGACGCCCTGCCTCTTTGCTGCGGCCACCTTTGGAGTAGCTAAATAGCCCAACCCCAACTGCCACTAAGGTGGGGGATAGCGCAGATAAGTCAAAGGTAAGTATTTGGGCCACAAGGGCAGTGCCAACATCAGCTCCCAGTATTACAGCTAAGGCGCTGCCAGCAGTGAGCAGGCCCTGCCCACTAAACGATGAAGTGAGCAAGGCTGTGGCACTACTACTTTGTAACAGCATGGTAACACCAAGCCCAGTACCAAAGGCCTGGTAATGATTGGACAGGCTTTTGCCAACGATGTGACGCATGTCGTTGCCCCAACCCTCGGTCACAGCAACCCTCACCATACGCAAGCCCCATAACAATAAGGCCACGCCACCAATCAAGTTTATAAGGATCGTAGTACCACTAATGTTAAATTACTCCTGGGTTAAGGGGGTGTTTGATGTTGCATGCTATCTAGTGTGTTAAGAGGCGGATTCATGAACATTTTCTTCCCCGTTGTAAGTTGGCTTGGGGAGTTTTTAACTTGAACTGCCACTACTTGTGCTCAGTAACCAAGTATTTTATTTCACCTGTTTGGTGATGGGGTAAAGAGCGATGCTTATGTGGCGATATCCCAGCAATCGATGTACTCAAAATTTGCAACATGTCACCATGGGAAACTAACAAAATGACTTCCCCCTGATACTGCTGCTCTAACCTTTCAAGCACCATAAGGCCGCGCTGAGCAACTTCTTGGGGCTGTTCCACACCATCATCAGAATGCTTATCCATTTCATCCCGCTGCCAGATATTCTCATAGTGCTCCGCAGACATCCCTTCCCATTTCCCAAAAAAGCGCTCTCGAAGACCCACCTCTTGCTCAGGTTGTGGCAGATTCAAGGTGTTAGCGACTAGTTGCGCTGTTTGTAGGGTTCTTAAAAAGTCCGAACAAACTATTTGAGTTATGGCCTCTCCTGTAAATCCTTTTACTGAAGCAATAATTTGTTTTGAACCTCGGTCTGTAAGCCCGAACCGTTCACAACCTATTTTAGGATCACTTACAATTACGCCACTTACATTCGCGTCACTTTCGCCATGTCGCATTAATAAATAACTATTTCTAAAACTTACTTCATTCATTAAAGGGTTCAAAAATTTATCTCAAGAGTAATGGGTTGATGGTCAGATAGGTCAGTGGTGCTATCTACGCTAACATTAACTGGGTAAGTGAGGAGCTCATTGCTAAGCCAGAAATAATCACGACAATGGCCGCCCTGGGTCCACTGAACTTTATCGAAGATGCCACAGGTTGCAGGCTGTGTCTGAACTGGACTAGAGTGCTTCCAGGTATCGATCCAGCCATGGTTTGTTTGGTACTGGTAATGAGTGCTTTTTGGGTCAAAATTAAAGTCGCCACATAAAATACGGGCTGATGCCAAGTAACCTTCTTGAAAACACCCGGGGCCATGAGCTTTAGGGTATCTAAGGTGCGCTAAACGATCTAGCTCTATCGCCTGAAGGTGCTCAAGCTGCAGCTGTGCTTCATTACCATCATGATATGCAAGGTGAGTATTAATAATGCTCAACGGACCAATCTTTGAATTAACACAGGCTTCAATTGCAACCCTAGGCATTTGCCATTTTCCTAACGCAGCAGGTTGTGGGAGTTGGTGAACCTTAAAGTCTAATAGGTGATTCTTAACCAGGGTTAAATTACCAAACTCCTGACGATCCTTTGGATTACTAGTGGCACTAGGCCAACTATAACCAGAGCCCCAAAGGGCTGCATGGTGTGGAAAATATTGCTGCGCCAGCTGGCACTGGTCGGGTTGCTCCTGGGTGCAGTAGGCTGCCATGTGACGTGCAACTTCCTGTAAGCAAATAATATCAAAGCTGCCTAACGACTTAATATAATCCAGGGTGCGCGAAAAATCAGACCCACTATTAACTGATTTTCCATATTGAACATTCCAAGACAAGATACGCATTTACTTAATGCCCGCATGCATAAACGACTGAATAAATCGTCGTTGGAAAATTAAGAATAAGATCAGCAACGGACCAATGGCGATCAACGTACCTGCAGAAATAACTGACCAGTCCACACCCGACTCAGGTGCGCCAAATATTGCCATACCCACCGTTAAAGGCCGGCTTGCCTCAGTATTGGTAACCACAAGGGGCCATAGAAAGTTATTCCAGTGGTAGCTCACAGAGACCAGGCTAAAGGCCAAGTATGTAGGGAACGCTAAGGGCACAAATACTTTCCAGATAATGCCAAGGCCGGATAAGCCTTCAACTCGAGCCGCATCTTCAAGCTCCTGCGGCACAGTTTTAAAGGTTTGACGCAACAGGAAGATGCCAAAGGCACTTGCCAGATACGGCAGGCCAACCCCTAGATAGGTATCAATTAAATCAAGCCCAGCCAATGTGCGGTAGTTTTCAACAATTAGTACTTCAGGCATTACCATTAGCTGTGTAAGCACAAGAGCAAAAGCAAAGCCCCGACCGGCAAATTTTTCTCTCGCCAGCGCATAGCCTGCGAGGGTGCACAAGAATAACTGTGAAGCCAGAATTAAGCTTGTGATGACAATGGTGTTTAACATGTAACGGAAAAATGGTGCCTGATCCCAAGCTGATTCGAAGTTTTCTAAGGTCAATGGCGCAGTCAACGAGAACTTGGTAGCAAATTCAGGTGGATGAAAAGCAGCCCAAAACGCATACAGCAATGGTAATACCCAAAGTATGCCAAGCAGGTAGGCTGATACTTTAGAAAAAGTTTGGAACCAAGAAGACATAACTTTTACCGGTAGTGAATTTTACGATCAAGTAGCAGCATCTGCACTAAAGCAATGACTGCCAGAGTTGCTAACATAACCACAGTGAGTGTTGCCGCGTAGTAACTGTCAAGAAAGCTAAACGCTGTTTCATAAATGTAATACAAAAGTAGGTTACTTTCATTATTAGGCCCACCCTTGGTTAAGATGAACAAATGATCAACCAGCTTAAATGCATTTAATATGGCATTAATTAAAACAAACAGTGTAGTGGGCATCAGCAATGGGAAGGTTATCTTCCTAAATATTCTCCATGCACTAGCACCCTCTAGTTTCGCTGCAGCATAAAGCTCAGGGCTTAGTGTCTGAAGAGCAGCGAGGTAAAAAATCATAAAAAATCCAGCCTCTTTCCAGACGGTCATTACCATCAAGCTCGATAGCGCAAGGTCTGGATCTCCAAGCCAATTAGGGCCCTCAATGCCAACCAGTGCAAGTAACTGATTAAACAATCCAATTTGGGGGCTATAAAAAAATAACCAAATATTCGCTACAGTAATCATAGGTAATATGGTGGGTGTAAAAAAAGCTAGCCGCAGTAAACTGGTGCCACGAATCTTACTATTTACCCAAAGCGCCATGATAATGGCCAGAGCTATAGATGTGGGAACAGTTCCCACTGCATACCAGAAATTATTTTCAAAGACTTTCCAGAATACAGGATCCTCTAACAATAGCTGGTAGTTTTCGAAACCCACAAACTGACTAGGAGCCACATCTGATCTGGCCCAAGTAAAACTACGCCATATAGACTTAAGTGTAGGCCAATGAGTAAACGCTATTAAAAAAGATAGCGCCGGCAACAGCAGCAGCCAAGCTTTCAAGTTAAATCGTTTGAGCATATTTTGTATTAGCCAGTTTAATAATTAGAGGATTAAATTGGGGCCGATACTACCGGCCCCAATGGATTCCTACTTATAGCGACGTAAGATTCTTTCGGCTTGCTTTTGAGCGTCTGTTAACGCTTCTTCCGCTGAAGACTGTCCAGTTAACGCTGCCTGAATCGCATCGTCAAGATACTTTCGAACGCGTCCTGCTTCGTGAGTAGACAGTTCCGCTGTAGCGTGAGTGAGCTGGTCGCGTGCCACTGCAGCAGGTGGGAAGGTTTTAAGATAGGCTTTAAGCGTTTCTGTTTCATAAGCGCTTGGACCAACACCCATATAACCCGTTGATTTAGACCAATGAGCTGCTTGTTCAGCAGAAGTCATAAACTTCACAAATTTCAGCGCAGCTTTCTTTTCTTCAGCTGATGATTTCTCGAAGATATAAAAATTACCGCCTCCAGTAGGTGAGCCTAGCTCCTTATTACCGGGTAATTTGGCCACACCAAAGTCAAAACTAGCCTTGTTTTTTACCGTAGTTAGGTTGCCTGTTGAGTGCCACATAATTGCAGTTTTTTGATCAAGAAAGTTTTGACGTAACGTGCCCCATTCAATCATACCTTTAGGCATAATAGCGTGCTTATTACCCAGATCCTGCCAATACTCTAAAGCCTCAACAACACCAGGTTTGTCAAAGTATGTTTCTGTACCTTCCTGATTCATTAACACTTCACTATTTTGCTTAGTAAGTGCACCAAACATCCAGTATGGGTAGCCAGTTGATGGGATCATTGCACCCCATTGGTCAACAGTTCCATTAGCGCTTTTTTTAGTTAGCTTTTTACCCATACTGACAAATTCTTCCCAGCTTGTGGGTGGCATTTCGGGATCTAAACCAGCAGCACGGAACATATCCTTGTTATAGTACATAACGATAGTAGAGCGCTGAAATGGTACGCCCCATGTTTTGCCGTCAGCTTTACCATTTTCCATTAAAGCTGGGTAAAAACTATTCAACCATTGGCGCTCTTCATCGGTGCTCACAACATCGTCAAAAGCAACAATAGCTTCAAGGTTGCGAAGTTCATGAATGTCGATCGAGAACATAACTGACAATTGTGCTGGAGAGCCACTTTGTAAGGCCGCTAATGCCTTCACACGAGCATCGTTGTAGTTACCAGCATAAATTGCATTAACATTAATGTCAGGGTTTTCAGCTTCAAACTTGTCTACCATTCCATCAACAATTTTAGTCAATGAACCACCTACCGCTACTGGGTAGTACATGGTTAAATCGGTAGCAGCATTAGCAACAGTGCTCAATCCAAGGATTGAAGCCACGCCAACAGTCGTCAGGTATTTAGATAGTATTTTCATCGGTAATATTCCTCACTTTATTTTTTATTACGTTATAACTTACTTCAACTTTAAAAACTTCTTATGTTAGACCAAAAATTTATGTTCGTTTTCAGGTGCCCAACGAATAGCTAATCGCTGCTGGGGTGCAAACATAGCGTGTCCCGGGTAGCGAATTTTTATTAACTTTTGGCCTTCTCCCATTGCACTAACATCGGCAAGCACGATTGTGTCGGCACCGTGGTAGTCACAACTAACAACACTAGCTGGCATACCGTGTTCAGAAATTTCAATATGCTCAGGTCGGATACCCCGGCAGTCCTCACCAGACCCAATAATATTCATTGGTGGGCTGCCAATGAATTGAGCTGTGAAAATTGTCTTGGGTTTGCTGTATAACGCTTCAGGCACATCCACTTGTTCAACTTTGCCGTCATTCATTAAAACGATTCTGTCGGCCATGCTCATAGCCTCTACCTGATCGTGGGTAACATAGATAACCGACATACCAAGGCGCTGTTGTAGTGCTCTAATTTCGGTACGCATTTCGTTTCGAAGTTTGGCATCAAGGTTTGATAAGGGCTCATCCATTAGGCATAACTTAGCCTGTGCAACTATGGCTCTAGCTAAAGCAACACGCTGGCACTGGCCACCAGACAGCTGACCTGGCTTTTTTTGTAGGTGATCCCCAAGGCCTACTAGCTCAACAACTGAGTCTAGACGCTTTTTTTGTTCGTTTTTGGGTACCTTTCGTGCCTGAAGACCAAACAAAATATTTTCTTCAACTTTTAGGTGGGGAAACAGCGCATAGGATTGAAAAACCATAGCGAGTTTGCGATCCCCTGGAGAAAGCTGGGTAATATCTCGCCCATCTAAATGGATACTGCCTTCGTCTGGAACTTCTAACCCCGCAATCATTTTTAAAGACGTTGACTTACCGCAACCAGAAGGGCCAAGTAAAGCAACGAATTCGCCTTCGTTGACTGTAAAGCTCAGTTGGTCGACAACCTTTAGATCACCATAACTGCGTGATATTCCATCAACTTTTAACATGGTAAAACTTCCGAGGTGGTTCCAACTTCAATAATTTCAGAGTCAAACCCCATGCAAGCCTGCCGATAAGGTTCTGATAAGACATCCATAACTAAAATGTCAATGTCGTTTAGTGTTCCCGTAACTACTGGTGCATAGCGATTGATCTTACTGTGGTCTGCGACCAATATTCGCCTCTCGCTGTTTTCCATAATCACTCTAGAAACACTAGACTCTTCCGGAGAGAAGTCCAAAAGCTGGCCCTTCGAGCTCAAGCCTCCCACACCAAATACACCGTACTGAATATTAAACTTACTTAAAAAAGCAGTTGTTTCTGGCCCCATTGTGTCCTGATCACCAGGCCGCACTAATCCACCTGCTAGGTACGTTTGTATTTTAGAACTGTTACTTAGCGTTAGTGCAACGTTAATGTTGTTGGTGACTACCGTTAAACCGGGGTGGTCGAGCAAGGCCAATGCGACGTGCTGAGGTGTGGTGCCAATGCCAAGAAAAACAGTACTGTCTTCCGGCAATAGCGTTGCAACCTTACGCGCAATATTTTGCTTTGCTGAGAGGTTCATGACCGTGCGGTTACTGAAGGAGATATTGTGATTATTACCAGGCAAGCTAATGCCACCGTGCACCCGTCGCACGTGTCCAAGCTCACTTAGTTCGTTAAGATCTTTCCTAATAGTTTGAACAGAAACATTAAACAATGATGTGATTTCTAAACTAGAAAGTACTCCATTTGTATCATGGAGCTTGTCTATGATGCGCTGCTGTCGAGGAGATAAAGTCATAATACTTGGTAAACTCGATATAGTGATTAGTCTGACTTTTGGTTTCGTTAGAACTACTATACCCTTCGTATCAACATTTTGTCTATAAAATAACTATACATCCGAAATATTACAGGAATATTACCGTTTTAAAAAAATTACACCTTTGTGAAAATATTTTTGTAATGGCCTATGGGCCACCTGTTTTGGTTTGTGTAGTTTGGGGAGGACTATTAGCGGCTGCAGCAATACAACCTCCCCTCATATTATGGTGTGGAGCCGCAAGTAGAATGCAGAAAGTTCATCTGTTAAATTTGAACACGATGTGTACTACCCAGGAATTCACTACCTTTATAAGCAATGGGGCACAAAGGGGTTAAGCGACTAAGAACTTAAAGCGGGACCTAGTGGTTACAACTTGCAACACACAGGTCATGATGAATGATCATCAATTGGCTGCCGCCCTCAATAGCGCAGGTATCTACAGCAACATATACCCATCGTAAGCCAGCTTGCACCCCGTAAGAAATAGAAAGAAGTTGAAAATTTGGTAGAATTTTTGCGGTGATACTCGCAGATGTAAGTAATAGCCTAAGCTCACACCAATTGGGGCTAAAGGCAGCAAAATAAGGGAGGTTAATAAGTTTTCACTTTCTAATTGCCCCAGCCAAAAATAGGGTACTAACTTTACATAGTTGACCACCCCAAAGAAAACAGCACATGTGCCCATGAATACTGTTGGGTGTAACTTTTGTGGTACCAGATAAAAGTTTAGTGGCGGGCCCCCTGCGTGGATGCCAAAACTGGTAAACCCAGCAATAGTAGACCAAAACACACCTTTGATCCGGTTAGGTGTTTGTTTAACCGACAAATTAGATTTTAACCAAAAATTTAGCGCAAATGCTAAAGCTAAAAAACCGATGATCAGCCGCACGTGGGCATCGTTTAAATAGCTGAAGGTTAAGGTTCCTAATAGCACTCCAGCAAAAGCTGCGGGCAACATAATAGCCAAATTATGTAAGTCCCACTTGCCCCAAAATTTGCGAATGGCAAACCAATCCATTACGCATAAAATAGGCAGCAAAATACCGGCAGCCTTTGCAGGGCTTACAGCCATAGCCATTAATGGCACAGCAACAACACCAATTGCATTGCCAAAGCCGCCCTTTGCTAAGCCAAAAATAAGCACCGCAGGCACTGCAAAAAAATAAAAGAGTGGGTCATTAATCATTAACTTGCATGCGTCCTAGAGGTACATCAGATTAAATTTGCTGCTTAGGTTACAAGCAATATAGGCGCTATGCACGAAAAACTCAGAAGAAAATCAACGCGTGGGGGCTTCGCGCTACATCAACTTAAAACGAAGTGGCCGATCAACTATATTGATGCACTTACCGTCACATTAAATAACAATGCTTCACAGTTTTTGGTGCGGTTTAGGCAAACGTTTCTATTTAGCAGTAAAGCCTCCATCTAAAAATAGCGTTTGCCCAGTGACGTAATCACTAGCGCAGGAGCAAAAAAATAATATTGGGCCATACAAATCATGCTCTTCGCCATTACGGCCAATGCAAGTTTGCTGCGCATTACGATTAGATCTTACTGGGTCTGCAAAAACAGATTCAGTGAGTTCAGTAGGGAAAAAACCTGGGGCCAAAGCGTTTACATTAACGCCTTGGGCCGACCAGGCTTCTGCCATAGCTCTGGTCAATTGCTCAACTCCACCTTTTGACGCGCCATAGGCAAGGCCACTAGGAAAGGCTCTGCGAGATTGCAAAGAGGCAAAGTTAATAACACGCCCCCAGCCTTTGCGGTGCATTGCTGGAACCA
>Ga0308004_10000574_pt1 | contig 17335 bp, 12 predicted proteins | sample Neamet38_FD_203156 | JGI IMG/M metagenome (GOLD analysis project Ga0308004, IMG submission 203156) | Marine microbial communities from water near the shore, Antarctic Ocean - #38 | ecosystem: Environmental > Aquatic > Marine > Unclassified | place: Southern Ocean | collected 2014-06-06 | reverse complement strand
CCCAACCAGCACCTTCTACACTTGTATACTGAACTTCAAATACTGAACCAGGACCGTTTTCTCCACTTTTTAGAAACACATTTGTCGAAGGCAAACTGTAAAACCCACTGTTAATTACTGAGTTTAATTGAGTTAAGGCAGCACTAAATTTACTACTATCAAATTTACCATGATACAAATAAACTTTCCCTAATAAAGCTTGCGCAGCAGTTTTAGTTATTTTATATTTTTCAGCTCTTACTGTAGTAAACTGTGGCAATCCAAGTAGAATTGCTTCTTTTAAATCTTCTTCAATTAACGTGTATACTTGACCAATACTACCTACTCTATTTACATCGTATTGTTCTCCAATTCTAATACGTTTGTTTTTAATTCTAAGAACACCGTCTCTTTCCTCTAATGATAAGGGAATATCTCCAAAGAATTTAGCTAATTCAAAGGCAAAGTATGCTCTTAAGAAATACGCTTGCGCAATAACTTCATCTTTTCCGTCAAAATCAGATTTATCCTTATACTCTAAAATATAATTCGCTCTACCCATAGCTGCATACATAAACCTCCAAATATCTCTCAATTGGTTATTATCTGCTGGCGTATGTGCCATTTTATCTACTCTTTGCAACGTTGGTTGATCATAAGTAAAAGGATCCCCACCCAGAACGATATCGTCAGAAGCCCCAACTATTGTTAGAATGTTCAGGTATGTAGACTGCAACATATCATATGCTCCAATTAGTGCTTTATTATAGTCCTCTTCTGAATTAAAATAGTTATCAGAATCCTGCGCTATTGGTTCTAGATCATCTATAAAAGAATTACAAGAAACAAACATAGATCCTAACACCATACTTAGAAGAAAAGCTTTACTATATTTTTTTATTTGATGTGTTTTCATAATTTACTAAATTAAAAAGTTAAACTAAATCCTAAAATGAATGTTTTTGCTACTGGATAGAAACCTCTATCTATACCTCCACCGATAGCTTGGCCACTTGAAGCAGAAGGATCATATCCTGAATATTTTGTAAAAGTATGCAAGTTATTTGCTGACAAAAACAGACGCAAACTATCTACACTTATTCTGTCCAGTACAAGTTTATCAAAAGTATATCCTACCTGAATATTTTGGATTCTTACAAAAGAAGCGTCCTCTACAAAATAATCTGAAAACAAATCTGTATTTATTGAAGCTCCTGAAGTAGCTCTTGGTATTGTATTACTTGGGTTTGTTGGCGTCCATCTATTTATAAGCCTTTCACTTTTATTTGCTAATAAATTGAATCTCTGATAATCTCTCACCATATTATTACCAAAAGAACCAATAGCTGAGGCATTAAAGTCTATTTTTTTGAATGAAAAACCTAAATTTAATCCTGCTGTAATGTCTGCAATAGGGTCTCCTATATCCGTTTTGTCAACTTCCGAAATATATCCATCTCCATTGGTGTCTACAAATCTTAAATCTCCAACACCTGCACCAGTATGAAATATATTTTCATTTGATGTTGCACCTGCATTTAAAACGTCTATTTCACCTTGATTCTGGTAAATTCCATTTGTTTTATATCCGTAAAAATACCCTAAAGAATGACCGGCCTCCATACGAGAAGTTACAATTCCTGTACCTACTCCAAAACCACCACCTTGTTCAAAGCCTGCTAAATTACCCACATAGGTTACATTATTGTTTATAGTCGTAAAGTTAAAACTTGTATTGAACTTAAAGTTTTCTGAGAATTGATCTCTATAAGATATTAAGAACTCTACTCCAGAGTTCTCTACTGTACCTGCATTAATTGCGGGAGCACTAGAACCTATACCAGCAACTCCTGTTAAGCCTGAAGATTGAGGTTGAATTAGTAAATCATCTGTTGTTTTTTGAAATACGTCTAAATTAAAAGAAATTTTATTATCTAGAAGTGAAACATCTATACCAATATTTCCCGTGGATGTTGTTTCCCATTTCAAAAAAGGGTTTCCTAACTGACCTTCTGCAACTCCCACCAACAAATCAGATTCTAATAATTCTTCATTATTACTATACGTCCCTTCACCATTTAAAGAACCTACATACGGAAAGTTACCTCCTGAAACTCTATCGCTACCTAACTGACCGTAACTTACTCTTAATTTAAAAGAATTCACAAAATCATTGTCTTTTAAGAAATTTTCTTCAGAAATATTCCAACCTAATGAAACAGAGTTGAAATAACCAACATTAAAGTTTTCTACTTTACTAAACCTAGAAGACTGGTCTCTTCTTAGCAATGCAGATACTAAATATTTTTCTTTAAAAGCATATTGTAACCTTCCAAAATAAGACATTAACCTGTTCTTAAATTGATTTCCACCTGTCTCAATAGCTGCAGGTTGAAAACGAGGATTAACAACTTCGGAATTAGAGATACTGGCATCTGCAAAAGCATTTGCCCCATCCAATAAACCTACTCCCGTTTGACCCGCAAACAATCCTTTTGTTTCAAACATTTCATGCCCTAATAATATTTTTAATTTGTGTGCTTCATTAAAGGTATCTTCATACGTAATTATATTGTTCCAAGTATAATCATCATATGTATCTTTGTTATCCACAAACGCATTGTTTGTTGTATTACTTAAAGACTTATTATTTCCTAAAAAAACTAAAGGTCTAAATACTTGAACATTTACTACAGCACGATTCATTAAATACTTAGATCTTACAGAAAGCTTGTTGTTAAATTTATAAGTAGCTGATAATGCTGGACTTATTTTATCTACAACAGCAGTGTTATATGTGCTTGCAATTTGAGATAAAGGATTCGAAACTTCAATAGCACCTGTTTGAACAATACCATAACCGTTTCTTAATGCCTCAAACCCAGCATCTGCAAGGGGAGTCGGATCTTTTACTAATGTAAAAGGGTCTGCATTTACTGCATTATAAAGTACAGCTCCTATTCCACCCTCAGCTAATGAATTCTTTTTTGAATGGGTATACATAGCCGTAGCAGATAACTTCAGCTTATCTGTTACATCATATTGAACATTTGCTCTAGCCGTGAGTCTATTATAGTTAGACTTATCTACCCCTATGATACCATCTTGAGTTAGAAAAGAGGCTCCAACAGAGTAAGCAAGTTTTTCAGCACCTCCACTAGCGTTAATGTTCGTATCAAACATTGGTGCTAGTTGGAAAACTTCACTTTGCCAATCTGTATTCGGCAATGCAACAGTAGAACTTATTCTTGAATCAAATACTAATCCAGTACCTTCTTGTACAAAATAATTACTTGTATTTGTAGCTTCGTTAATATAAGCAGCCAATCCAGCTCCATTTAAAAGATCTATTTTCTTAGTAGTTTGTTGCAAACTAAAATTAGAATTTACAGTAAATTTTAAATCCGTATTTTTTCTTCCTGATTTAGTTTCTATCAATATAACTCCATTCGCAGCAAGCACACCATAAATAGCAGCAGTTGCATCTTTTAATACATTAACACTCTTTATATCATTTGGATTAATTACCGACAAATCTGAAATTCTATTTCCATCTACTAAAATTAAAGGACTATTGTCTCCATTTGTAGAAACTCCTCTAATTCTTATGTTAAGTCCACTACCTGGTGAACCGGAATTCGAAGTAATATTTACTCCTGATACCTGACCCTGCAAAGCCTGTTCAATTCTTGTTGGATTTAACTTTTCTATAGATTTTGCATCTACAACAGATACTGCACCCGTAGACTCTTTTTTACGCTGAGTACCATAACCTATAACTACAATTTCATTTAAAGATTCTGCTTCAATCTCCAGAGAAACATTCATTGTAGACTCTTCTACGACTACTTCCTTAAATTTATATCCTAAATACCTGTATACCAAAACAGCACCTTTGTCAATATTCTTTAAGCTGTAGAAGCCATCAAAATCAGTTTGAGCTCCCTTAGTTGTTCCTTTAACCGTAATACTAACACCAGGAAGAACATCCCCATTATTTGCGTCTTTTACAATTCCCTCAATATTTAATGTTTGTGCAATCGACACAAAACTCAAAAGTAAGGCAAATAAAAGTGTAATTTGTTTTCTCATAAAAAAGTCTTTTTTTTAGTTCTTGTAAATCTAAAGATATATTATTGTTAAATCCTCAAAAAGACCCCAACAAAAAACATACACGGCACTTTTTTTTAAGAAAAACACTATAATTCCTCATGATAAATAAGACTTTTATTCCTAAAAAAAATAGATAAAAATAAAATGTAGTGGTTATGTATAGGTATATAATGCTTTTGAAGTAGCACTATATTTCTAAAATATAATTTGTTAAGTTCGCATTGTGCTCTAAATCCATCTTTTTACGCAATCGGTATCTTTTCACTTCTACACTTCTAGGAGAAATATTTAAAAGTGGTGCAATTTCTTTTGAAGATAAGTTTAACCTTAAATATGCACAAAGTCTAAGGTCGTTAGGTGTTAAATCTGGATGCTTTTCCTTTACTTTATCTAAGAATTTTTTGTCTGCGTTATTAAAAGCTTCCTGAAACATTTTCCAGTCATCTGTATTGTTTAAGTTTTTGTCAATAATTTTAACAACCTTAGAAACATTCTTTTCATTACCATCGATAAGTTCGTTTTTTATAGAATTCAAAAACTCGTTCTTCTTTATAATACTCATGGTAGAAGTTGCTAATTCTCTATTTTTACTTTCAATATCGTTTCTTAATTTTTCATTATTTAATTTTATGATTTTTTGAGAACTCTCCAACTCCTTTAATTTTAATTCTTTTTGCGCTCGAAATAAAAACTTCTCTTGTTTTCTACTATAATATCTTTTAGACAGTATGTACCATATAAATATTAAACAAAACAAAATTAAAATATAAACAATGACTGCAATATTTGATAAAAACCAAGGCTTTTCGATATTAAATTCAAACTGAGAAATATTATTAGTCGAGCTACCGGCCACTAAAGCTCTTACTTTAAAGGTATACTTTCCAAAAGGCAAGTTTTCAAATAAAATAGAATTGGAATCACTATAATCGCTCCAGTTTTTATGATATCCCTCAAGCTTATACTGGTACATAATATTTGATGTATTATCAAAATTAGGAACACTATAGTGAAACTCCAAACTATTTTCTGTATCCTTAAAAGTTGTATTTCTAATTAAACGAATATTTTTAGATGGTTTATTTAACTCATGGTTAAGTACCTGAGTAATACCTATTTCTAAATTTTCAGGAGCGCTAATCTTATTTAAATCAACTATTAAGTACCCATTAATAGTGCCTATTAGGTATTTTTCATTTTCTAAATGAATAATATTTTCAAAACCGGAAGGTCCCTTAAATAAAGATTTTTTAATAGGAATCATTTCTAGGGTTGCTTTATCACTAAGCTTACCTGGATTTAAAAACCTTAACCCTTTACTTGTAAAAGACCACAATTTATTAGCATATTCATCTAAAATTAATTTCCCGGAAACAAATACATCTTCAGGAATTAAAGAACTATAAACAGAATCTAATTTGAAAAAACTTTCATCAAAGTCGTATTTAAAAACACCTTTTTTAGATGCATAAAAAACATCATTTTTATGTTTTAATATACTTGAATGAATCCCTTTCTGCACTGAAGTGTCTTTTTTAGTTTTTAAAACATTCCTAAAGTAATCATCAATCTTCAGTTTATAGACTCCTTTATATTCATGATTTACAAAAATTTCTTTATTATCTAAAACAATAAAAAACCTAGCAGAATTCTTAAAACCTTCAATTTTGTTTCGTAAACGCCAACTATTTTTTTCTTTTTCTAAAACATACAAACCATCGTAATTTCCTTGAATAATTAAATTAGCATTTACACTCACAAAATCCCAAGTTCCTTGTGCATTAAAAATTAATGCTGCCTTTCTATTCTTTATTATAAAAGTTCCTTCATCATGCCCACAAAACAATGTATCATCAATCACTTTCAAACTCCAAACTTGTCCTTGTGTCTTTTCAATAAGTGTAAAAGGTTGCTTAGAATTTTGTTTTTTATAAAACAAACCTTGATTTGTTCCCAAATAAAGGAAACCATCATAAATAATAGAAGTATAGATAGTACCTAAAAAATCTTTCTGATTTATAAATATCTTTAAAGGTGATGTATAATTTACAAGGTTAATTCCGTTATCTAAACCAAGCCAAATATTTTTATCAAAGTCTTCGAAAACAGAAAGTATTGTATTATTACTTAGTCCTAAATTTTGATTTAATTGCGAACTTAACGCACCAGAATCTGTTATGTAAGCAACACCATTAGAAATGGTACCTAAAGCCATATTGCCGTCACTAAGAAATTCTGCACTATATACTGTTTTATTTTTTAAATAAGCGTTCGCAGAAATCTCCCATTTTTTCAGTTTATTATTCTCTAAAAAATAAAAACCTCTTTGATCTGTTAATAAAAATATTTTTTCATTTTTATAAAAAATTTCTTTTAAAGTAAACCTTTTTAAAATTGGATCGTCAGAGACTAATAAAGGTTTACCATTCTCTATTTTAAATAATCCTTTTTCTAAGTCTTGAAAATAAACAACACCATTGGCCTTTGAAATTTTAGTTAATACTCCCTTACCCTCTAAAGTTTTTAAAGTTTTATTTTTTAAATTATATAAATGAATTCTTTGTAACGACTTAAATAAAACCCAACCATCTAACTCGATAATTTCCCATATCTGTTCATCTTCGAACATTTTTATTTCTTTTTGCGCAACAATAGAGGTAAATTCTAAGAAACCATATTCGTCTTTTTCCCAAAAACCAAAATCTCTAAAAAAACCTGTAAAAATTTGATTTCCGATGCACCTTACAGATCTCATAATAGTTTCATTAGGTGTCGGGTATAACCACCATTTCTCTCCATTATACTCCAACAAACCCTTATTATTTGCTACGTAAATATATTTATTAGTTGCTTGAGATATAGACCAATTTTGATTACCTCCACCATAGTCTTCCGTATTAAAAACGCTTACTGGGGGCACCTCTTGTGAATAGCAATTTAACGATGAAATGAAAAGTACAATTAATATATTTACTGTATGTAAGTGTTTTTTCATTGTATAACTTTGTTTGGTGTATTTTTTAAATAAAAATTTGACGATCAGTACTTTAACATAAAAAAATCGTGCAATGTATAGTTTTTAAAGCTTAAAATTAGATTTAAATAACCATTAAAAAAAATAAAAGATAAGATATCTTAATAATTTCAAAAGAAATATTGAAAATTTAATAAAGAAAAAAGAAAGTATTTAATGCATTAAAATACGAGAACATTATGATAGAATTTATTAACTAAAAAATTTATCAGAATTATACCTTGTTAAAATAGTCTGATTTAATATTCTTATTATCTCCATCTTTAAATAGATTGTAACTAAACCACTCATGAATTGAATACGCTCCAATATCTCCATGTTTATTCAAGGCAATATAACCCACTTGAAAATTTTTAAACTCTTTACCTGGTTTGTTTACAATTCTACTAATTGCTATTTCACATGCTTCTTGTGGAGATTTACCTTGTCGCATTAACTCTACAATTAAAAAACTACCAACAGTTTTTAAAACTTCTTCCCCTAAACCCGTTGCTGATGCACCTCCGATTTCATTATCAACAAATAAACCACCACCAATAATTGGGGAATCTCCAACTCTACCTGCCATTTTATAAGCTAATCCACTTGTAGTGCAAGCACCCGAAATATTTCCATTTATATCAATCGCCAACATACCAATCGTGTCATGATTTTCTATATTGATTATTGGTTTATATTCTGCTTTTACTTTCCATGTTTCCCAAGCTCTTTTTGAAGCTTCTGTTAGTAAATTTTCTCTTTTAAAGCCTTTTGATACTGCGAATTGTTCTGCTCCTTCTGCAACTAACATTACATGTGGCGTGTCTTCCATTACTTTTCTTGCTACAGAAATTACGTGCATAATATTTTTAACACCTAAAACGGCTCCGTAATCACCTTTATCATTCATGATACATGCATCTAAAGTTACGTCTCCATCTCTATCGGGCAACCCTCCTTTACCCACAGATTGGCCTTTTTCGTTTGCTTCTTCAATTCTACACCCCTGTTCAACAGCATCTAATGCCGAACCTCCATTTTGTAAAATTTTTGCAGCTGTTTCAACTGCCAAAGTTGTGTCCCAAGTTGCTATTACTAATGGTCTGATGGGTTTTGACGTTGCCACGGATGCTTCTTTTTTTTCTGAGGTTTCATCACAACTCGCAAAGGACGATGAAACAGCAACCAAACCTAAACCTGTAACGGATGCTTTTTTAATGAAGTTTCTTCTTTTCATATTTCTTATTCTTTGGGTTGATTAGACATTGCAAGCACACACTTTCCTCCAGTGATAATTTCTTTATGCAATATATAATTTCTATCAATCACATTTCCAATAATTGTTAATTTAGAAACATCTGCATTTCTTTAGATTTCTTTTCCGTTAAAATGACTGATGTTTAACAGATATATATACAAAAGTGCGTTTATTTTATTTGAATTCCATCAACAAACAACCAACTTCTACCGTCATATTTGTAACCTAAATGCCATTTTGGGAGTATACCTAATTTCTTTGCGATAACTTTAATGTATCTAACTTTAAAACTTGTTGGATATTTAAAAACATAATTTTGAACAGAAACATCTTCTTTTTCTTTTATATTTAGGTCATTATATTTCCCCAAAGATCTAAAGCTCTTTCCATCAGAAGAAACCAAACAATCGACTTCAATAGGAAGGAATATCCAAGAACGTTGATCCTCTAAAAAATTAAGAGTGATTTTTCCTTCTTTATTATCAACCTTTCCTAAATCTACTACCGCAACTAAATCTGTATCAAAATAGCCTTGCCAAGTTCCTGTTCTAAAATCTTCAGCTCCAACAATTCCATCAATTAAAGCATCATCTCCACCTGCATTGTATTGATTTGCATATTCACTTTTTAAATTAATTTTGATATCTGGGTTAATCTTATAAAAATCGGTTGTGATGGTTTTACTTTTTAAACCTTTCTTTTCTGCATATACTTTTAAAATTCCTTTTTCTGAAATTTTAAAAGGTTCTTTATATTGCAGAAAATCTTCACCTAAAGCATAAAAAATACTTACTTCTTCATCTACATTTCCTAATGTAATTTCTGTACTTCCTTTAAATGCGATCTTTCCTTTTGCGATAAATGGAACAGCAACAATTAAGTGCTCATCAATGGAAGTCTTAGGCATATTTTTATCCGCTGTTCCCCAGTTTGTTTGCTTATCTGTCATTTCAAAAACCAAGCTCCCTCCGTTTATAATATCCTTATGATTGATAAATGAAAACTCGTAATTTTCACCATTTAGTATTGCAGATTTAATGTATTTATTTTCTAGTGAATTATTTATCGCTTTAACTGTAAACGATTTTCCATTTTCTAAATTAATCGTTGCTTTATCAAATAACGGACTCCCAATTATATATTGATTGCTTCCTGGTGTTACCGGATAAAACCCTAAAGAACTAAAAACATACCAAGCACTCATTTGTCCACAGTCTTCATTTCCTGAAACCCCATCTGGAGAATTCGTATACAATTCGGTTAAGATCTGACGTGTTTTTTCTTGGGTTTTAAAAGGTTTATTTACAAAATTATACAAGTATGCCATGTGATGACTCGGTTCATTTCCATGTGCATATTGGCCAATTAAACCCGTAATATCCACTTGATGGCTTCCAGAAGTTTTGTCTTCTGCAGTAAATAATTTATCTAATTGATTCTCTAATTGCTGCTTTCCTCTCAATAACTTTGTAAACCCAGTAATATCTTGAGGAACATAAAAACTGTATTGCCAAGAGTTTGCCTCTGTATAATTAAAATTTACCTCATAAGGATCAAAAGGGGCAAACCATTTGTTTCTAAAACGAGCTCGCATAAATTTGGAGCTTGGATCAAAAACATTCTTATAGTTTTGAGCTCGCTCAAGAAACGTTTTATAATCTTCTTTTTTACCCATTGATTTTGCCATCTCTGCAATAGTCCAATCATCATAAGCATATTCTAATGTTTTAGAAACTGATTCTGATTCTTTTTCAACAGGGATAAACCCTAGTTCTTTATACGATTGTAATCCTAATTTATCTCTAGTCGCAGAATGCTTCATCGCCGTAAAAGCTTTTTCTACGTCATAATTATTAATACCTTTTAAATAGGCGTCTGCAATTACTGATACTGCGTGATAGCCTATCATACACCCAGTATAATTTGCCGCTAAATCCCAAATTGGCATAATGCCACCTTCATCATACTTTGCCAGAAAAGTATTGATAAAATCATTGGTTCTCTCTTGTTCTATAATGGTGTATAAAGGATGGGCAGCTCTATAGGTATCCCATAATGAAAACACTGTATAGTATTCAAAATCCTTTGTTTGGTGAATGTTTAAATCCATTCCTCGGTATCTACCATCTACATCTTGGTATAGGTTTGGAGCCAGCATGGTATGATATAAGGCTGTGTAAAAATTTGTTTTGTTATTGAGATCATCTGCCTCAATAACTATTTTTTCTAATTGTTGTTCCCAATTTTGTTGGGCTTCTTTCTTTATATCCTCAAAAGATTTATTCCCAATTTCCTGTGCTAAATTTTGTTTGGCTCCTTGTTCATCTACTGCAGAAATTCCTATTTTAATAAAAACGGGTTCATTGTTAGGATTTATAAACTCAAAACTTTCTTTTGTTGGGGCTACTTCATAATCTCTTAATGCATCTTTTACAGGATGTGAAAACTCGATATGATAAAATAAACGCTGGTCTGTTGCCCAAGCTTTAGAGTATCTAAAACCACTTACTTCTTTCTCATTAATGATGGATATTTTAAAGCCATTTAATTCATCTCTATGTTCTAGGTCTAGTATTAATACTTGATTTTCAGGAGATGGATATTGATACTTATGCATTCCGCTTCGTTTAGAAACCGTTAATTCTACATCAATATTAGTAGTGTCTAAATGCACTTTATAGTAGCCTGGTTCTGCCACCTCATTCTCATGTGAAAAATGAGCTCGATAGCCTTCTTTACTGTCTGAACCGTTATTAAAAATTGCTTTATTGGTTGGCATCAATAGAATATCTCCATAATCAGAAACTCCTGTTCCACTTAAATGAGTATGCGAAAATCCGTAGATATATTTATCTGAATAATGATAACCAGAGCAGCCATCCCAACCATCTAAACGTGTATCTGGCGAAAGTTGCATCATTCCAAAAGGCATGGTAGCTCCAGGATATGTATGTCCATGACCACCAGTTCCAATAAACGGATTAACAAAAGAGATTAAAGGGGCCGTTTTTACTGCTACGGCTTGTGTTTCATTGTTTTTGCATGATAAAAAAACAATGCTAAAAAGAAATAATAGAAAGTATTTAAACTCCATTGGGTTGATATTCTTATTTTTATGTTCCGAAGATACTAAAAATGAAACATTCAAATTATTTGCTGTTTTTAATTACTTTACTTTTTTTTTAGCTGCGAGCAAGAAACAATTCAACTAAAAGAAATTGGAATTATTCCAAAACCACTATTCCAAGAAATAAACAAAGGGGTTTTTGTATTAGATGAAAATACTCGTTTTATTTCAAATACTGAATTAAACGAAGTTTCAGACTATTTTAAATTGTATTTAGAGGAGAACTATCAAGTATCTTTTACTCCACAAAAAGAGTCGAAAATTTTTTTTTTACTAGTAATGATAGTATTTCTAATGAAGAAGGATATAAATTAAAAATTGAAGAAAACAGTATTTTAATTGCATCAAAAAACTCTTAAGGAGCTTTCTATGCAGTACAAAGTTTACTGCAATTAATGCCTATTAAATCTAATGGTCTAGCTATTGCAATTCCTTGTTTAGAACTTCAAGACGAACCTCAATTTAAATATCGCGGAATGCACCTAGATGTTGGACGACATTTTTTTTCTGTTGATTTCATTAAAAAGTATATCGATTTAATGGCAATGTTAAAAATGAATACTTTCCATTGGCACTTCATAAAAGATCAGAGTTGGTGTATTGAAATTAAAGAAATCTATGTCTAAGGATTACAAAGCATTCAGACTTAGAAAGAAAAAAAATATGATTTTAGAAATTTGTACAAACTCATACCAATCTGCTATTAATGCCCAAAACGCAGGTGCGGATAGAATTGAACTCTATTCTGACCTTACCGTTGGCAGAATTACGCCCTTTAATCTACTACTTAAAAAGTTTCTAAAAATATTACAATTCCTGTGCATATTTTAATTCGACCAAGAAGTGGTGATTTTAACTATTCTGAGAATGAATTTTTATTGATGAAGGAAAATATTAAACGTTTTAAAGAGTATGGTTTTAACGGAATAGTTTCTGGTATTTTAAATACTAATAAGAACATAGATCTTGAGAGAACTAAAGAATTAATTTCACTTTCTAAACCATTGTCTTTTACCTTTCATAGGGCTTTTGATTGTGTATCCAATCCAAAGTAAGTATTAAAAGAATTAATCACTTTAAATATTGATAGAATTTTGACTTCAGGCTTGCAAGAAAAAGCAATAAACGGAATAGCGTTGCTTAAGAAGCTAAAAGACATCGCAAAAGAGCAATTAATTATTCTACCAGGTAGCGGAATCAACCCAACAAATGTAAGAGTTTTTAAAAGCAACGGTTTTAAAGAAATTCATACTTCAGCATCTAAATTAATAGCTAATTTAAATATAGATTTAAATTCAACTGAACAAACAATATCTGATGTTACAACGATTACAGAAATTTTAAACATCCTAAAAAACACCTAAAAGAACTAAAATTATTTATTTCAAAACTAAAGCAAATATTATAAAGAAAGTGCTATTTAAAACCTATTAAGGTTTAATGCGTCTAAAACTACAAAAAAGTCTTTTACGCGAGTTTAAGCGAACTCTCTGAGTTACTTAACAACACTACTCCTCGGTAAATAATTGCGATTGTAAAAAACCTAAACCATAGCCAACAAATTGAGTAAATGAGGCAACTATGCTCAGAAAAGCAACCGATAAATTTTTGCTTTTAAACAATGAATCTAACCATAATAAACAAAAATAAGCACCATAAAAAAATAAGATTTGTATGTTTCCAAAAATTGCTAAAATAATACTAATTTGAAATACTATAATAAATAAACTAGGAAACCAGTAAGTAAGCTTTGTAGTTTCTGGATATTTTTTATTCAAGATTGGCCTTGCAGTTCCGAAACCATACGTTTGTTTCAAAAACTGTTTCAAAGAACTTCTGCGTTTATGATATACAAATGCCTTTTCTAAAAGTTGTGTATCAAATTCATTTTCCCAAAGACGAAAAATTAAATCGATATCTTCTCCGTTTTTCATTTTTGAAAAACCTTGTGTCTTTTTAAAGGCAATTTTCGAAATTCCAAGATTAAAACTTCTTGGTTGGAATTTACCAACAGCTTGCTTTTTACCACGAATACCTCCAGTTGTTAGCATAGAGGTCATTGCATAATTAATTGCCTTTTGTAAAGGAGTAAAACTCGCATGAGCAGTATCTGGGCCACCAAATGCATCTGTATATTTAATATCTAAACCTTTTTTCACTTCTGACAAATAGTGTTCAGGAAGAATAACATCAGAATCTAAAATTATAAAATAGTTTCCTAAAGCTCGTTGCATTCCGAAATTACGGCTTGCTCCTGCTCCCGTATTTTCTTTGAAAAAATATTTTATATTTAATTGCGATTTATATTTTTTAACAATGATATCGCTTTTAATTGTAGAGCCATCTTCAATTATTAAAACTTCAAAATCATCAGAAAAATCTTGTTTTGTAAGACTATCCAACAACTCGTCTATTTCATTTGGACGATTGTAAACTGGGATAATTATAGAATATAATAAATTCACTTATTCTTAATTTATAACAGAAAAAAGCAGCTCCTTTCCGTTAATTTTAAACTGCACTCTATCGTATTTTTTTTCTGTAAAAACTTCTGCCTCTTCGACCGATATGTTATAATCAATTTTAGTAATCGCTTTTTTTACCGTATTAGAAAAATCAGATTCAATTATATATTCATCTGATTCAAGTGTTAGTATTTGATTTTCTTTTAAAAAAGAAAGTGTAGTTCCTTTTTTACTTTTCAAATTCGTGTCACTCACAATAATGGTCTCAAGCATAATAAAACCTCCTAACTCCGCAATTTTTAGATATAAATCGCCATAATCTGATACACCGAATTTCTTAATTCCGTATGCTACAATGTCTGCTTCAATTTTAAGATCAACCTCTGTTCTCTCCATCAACCTAAAGCTTTCAGATGATTTAAATACTGTATCCATTTTCTTAAAAAAACCCATCTCTTAAATTTAATTGTAAAAATAGTATAAAAATATGCAATAAAACCAGAAAACTCTTTAACTCTAAAGCGAGCTATTGTTAACTTTAGAGATTGAACAATAGTGTTTTCGCGTGCATTGCAATCTCTAAAAGAAGTATTCAAAACTAAGGCTTGCTAATGCTTTAAAATTCTATTTAAAATACCTTTTATGATACTCTGAAATATTTAAATCATCTAAATTTAACTTTCCTAACTTTAAAGGTAACTTATCAACTGATTGATTTATTAGAATTTCTGAATCGTTCATCATTATAAATCTAATATATCACTTTTAAAATTTATCCATTACAGCATCACTTACACCCATATTAGAAAACCCTCCATCGTGAAATAAATTTTGCAAGGTTACTTTCTTTGTCAAATCTGAAAACATGGAAATAGTGTAATTCGCACATTCTAAAGCAGTTGCATTTCCTAAAGGACTCATTTTTTCTGAATATGCAATAAAACCATCAAATCCTTTAACTCCAGTGCCTGCAGTTGTTGGCGTTGGAGACTGAGAAATAGTGTTTACACGCACTTTATGATCTCTACCAAAGAAGTAGCCGAAACTACGCGCAACAGACTCTAAATAGGCTTTATTATCTGCCATATCATTGTAATCTGGAAAGACTCTTTGCGCAGCCATATAGCTTAACGCAATAATACTTCCCCATTCATTCATGGCGTTTTTCTTGTATAGAATATTCAAAGTTTTATGAAAAGAGACCGCGGAAACATCCCAGCCCTTTTTTGTAAAATCATAATTAGGGTCTGTGTACGACTTTCCTTTTCTAACATTTACAGACATACCAATAGAATGTAACACAAAATCGATTTTACCACCTAAAACCTCCATTGCTTTTTCTATAAGATTCTCCAAGTCTTCTATTGAAGTTGCATCTGCCGAAATTATTTGGGAACCTGTTTTTGCTGCGAGAATTTCTAAAGTTCCCATTCTAATTGAAGCTGGCGCATTAGTTAAAACAAACTCCGCTCCTTCTTCATGCGCACGTTCCGCTGTTTTCCAAGCAATAGAATGCTCATTTAATGCACCAAATATAATTCCTTTTTTACCCTTTAGTAAGTTGTACAATATATTAATTTTTTGTTTGTAGTTGTTGGTTGTTGTTCGCCTTACTCTTATTTATTTTTTGCAAAAAAAACTAGCTCAACAGTTCTTTTGCATGCATAATTGCTGAGTCAGAAATATCTTTACCACTTAGCATTTCAGCAATTTCTTTAATACGCTCTTCGGTAGATAATTGCTTTAAATTCGTGGTTGTAACTCCGTTTATCTCTTCTTTATATACTTTATAGTGGCTGCTACCTTTTGCGGCAATTTGAGGCAAATGAGTAATTGCAATTACCTGCATATTATTACCCATTTGTCCCATAATAGCAGCTATTTTATTAGAAACCTCTCCAGAAACCCCTGTGTCTATTTCATCAAAAATAATAGTTGGTAGTTGTGTGTTTTCTGACAATACTTTCTTTACAGATAGCATGATTCTTGACAACTCTCCACCAGAAGCAACTTTTTTTAACTCGCCAAAATTACCGCCTTTATTTGCAGAAAAGAGAAATTCTAGAGTGTCTTTACCAGTACTAAAATAAGTATTTGTAGGTATTGCTTTTATAGCAAAACGAGCATTTTCCATTCCTAAATCCGTTAGCAAAAACTCTAATTGTTTGGTTAATTTAGGGATTGCAGAGGTTCTCGCTTTTGATATTTTTTCTGCAACCACATCTAATTTTAAAGAGATTGCTTCAATTTGCTCTTTTTTATTATTTAAATCTCCTTCTGCGGACTCTACCTGTCTAACCTTATCAGATAATTGTTCAAAAACCAGCAGTAATTCCTGATTTGAGTTTACGTAATGTTTCTTTTGAAGATTATATAACAATTGTAATCTGTCATTAATTTCTTCTACTTCATTCGGATTAAAATCTACATTTTCATTTGCAGTTTCTAACTCAGAAACAATATCATCCATCTCTATTTTTATAGAGGTAATTCTATCTGCTAACTCTTGGTATTCTTTAGAAAAAGATGCTATTTTAGAAATTTTAAATTCTAAGGCATTTAATACGTTTTGAAGTCCAACTTCTTCATGTACTGAAAGTTCTAAGCTCTCAGATAAATTAAGTTTTATGTCTTCTATATTATTTAATTTCTCTAGCTTTTCCTCTAAACCTAATTGTTCGTCTTCTTTAATATTTGCATCTTCAAGCTCTGTAAATAAGTGCAAATTGTAATCATATTGCTTATTTGCTTCTTTTTGCGCTGTTTCTAAAGACAATAATTCCTTTTTTAAAGAACCTAATTGAATAAAACCTCTTTTATACGAAGCTATTCTATCTGTATTTTTAGCCAATGCGTCTAAAATTTCAAATTGAAAACTTGCATCAGACAGTTGCATTGTTTGATGCTGAGAATGCACATCTATCAATTTTGATCTTAACTCGTTTAAAATATTTAAAGTAACCGGTGTATCATTTACAAAAGCCCTTGATTTACCTGAAGGAAGAATTTCTCTCCTAATAATTGTTTCAGCTTCATAATCTAAATCTACTGAAGTAAAAAAGTCTTGCAAACAGTAATTAGAAATGGCAACTTTTGCTTCTACAATACATTTAGTAGACGTGTCTTTTAGTGAAGATAAATCTGCTCTATTTCCTAAAACCAGACCTAGAGCACCTAATAAAATAGATTTTCCAGCACCTGTTTCTCCTGTAATTATTGACAAACCTGAGGAAAAATCAATACTTAAGTGATGTATTAATGCGTAATTATTTATAGATAATTGTGTAAGCAAATTGACTAATTTTTAGAAGTTAAAATTAGTGAAATTTGTTGAATTTAATCTAACTTTCTCCATTTAGAATTATTGTTTGGAGAAATTT
>Ga0308004_10000569_pt1 | contig 17438 bp, 18 predicted proteins | sample Neamet38_FD_203156 | JGI IMG/M metagenome (GOLD analysis project Ga0308004, IMG submission 203156) | Marine microbial communities from water near the shore, Antarctic Ocean - #38 | ecosystem: Environmental > Aquatic > Marine > Unclassified | place: Southern Ocean | collected 2014-06-06 | reverse complement strand
CCGCAGCAGTAGCACTTGTTGCAGCACTTACAGCGTCTACAAGTAAAACCCAAAAAGTTGTATTAGTTAAAGCTGTACCAATAGGTGATGCTTTAATACAAATATAAATATTGTTTAGTTGAGCAGTTGTTGTTGCTTTAACAATGTCTCTAACAGCATAAGCTGCTGTAGTTGTTGTAGCACTATTGCCTTTAAAAGTTCCTAGTTCTTGAGCAACTGAAAGTTCACCATTTGCATCAAAAGATAAAACCTTATTTGCTCTATCTGTTGCACCTACAGTAAATTCTGTAGAAGTCATTGTGTTTGTTGCTGATAATTTTATAGCACGATTTACTTCTTCTTGAAGCTGTTGAATCGTCATGGTAGCACGATCCAAACCCTCTTCATGTGATTCCGCAGGGAATGGATCATTTGCAATATAATCTATTGCTTGGGTTTGCGGCACTTCTCTTTTAATTACTACTGTCTCTGTTCCAGTTGGTATATTACCAGAAGTAAATACCACATTACCACCAGATGCACTTCCTGCACCAGTTACTGTGTAATGAGTTGTTAAAGTTTTTATAGTTTCAACACCAAGTGCTGATCTAATAATTACCTCTAAGTCTGTGTTTGCAAAAATTTTGAATCCGTAAACAAAGGTATCATTACTACCATTGCCTGAGTATGAATTTTTTACTGTTGTGCTTGATACTGTCATGTTACTATTCCTATATACTATTTTCCATATTGTTCAACAATCATATTATTTATATTTTTTACTATTAAAAGATTTTGAAAAGCAACTATAGATAATGCTTTACTTATATCTCTTTTTGATGGTTCAAAAGTGGGATCGTAAGCCATTCTTGATCCAGTTCTAAAACTATTTATTACATTATTTACCAAATCTACAGTAGGAATACCATCAATAAGACTAGATGACAAACTTGTATTTCGACCATAACCATAAAGATCATCTTCTGAAAATAAACTATAAGCAGTTGCTGTTACTGGTGGTATTAATGTAGACCAAGAAGAATTTAAAAAACCTATTTTTGCTAGATTTCCATTAGATAATCTTTCTCTTAAAAATTTATCTCTATCACCTCTACCAAAAGAATTAATATAAGTCTTTGTAGCATAAAATGTTGCAGCTGATATTGATGAAGCTGTAAATCTACTATATGTGGTAAAATCTCTTCCTCTAGTTTCAGCTAAAGTATATGCTCCATTCATTAATTGTTTTTCATAAGCACCTAAAGAAAACTGTCTAAATTGAGTTATCATTCTGCCAAAATCTGTAGTAAACCATTTAGCCATCATACCAACATCATTTCTTTGAACTACTCTATCTATCCATCTTGATAAACCTATTACATAATTAGCTCTAGCTTCAGGATTCCAATCATCTAAATTCATTTGTTCTAAATTACCATCTTTATATTTTGAATGTTTATTAATTTCTTTAGCTATTCTATTAAATTCATTTTTAGTCCAACCTAATTGTCTATATCTAATTTGATCTCCTCTACCTAACAAATCATATAATTTTGTTGTTTTATGTTTTTTAGCAAGAAATGTAATATTGTCTGCAATTTTAAAAGTTAATGCTTTTGCTCCCCATACTTGAGAAAGCAGAGTCATTGGATTTAATAAAGATAAATCAGCAACAACTCTTTTTAATTTATTAGCTTTAAGCTCAGCTACATCACCAATAGAACCAGTTTGACCCATAGGTAAATCCATATCATTATCTATTCTTCCAGCAGGTGTGTGCATCCATTTATCTAAACCAAGAGGAGCACCATAAGATTGTAATTCTTTTAAAAGAGGCTCTTTAAAATCATATTTACCTGATTGTAATCTTGATACAATATCACCAAAAGCTGGCATGGCTTTCATTGATGTAACTAATCCTGCTTCTGCAACAGTTTGACCTAATTCAGCACCTTGAGCAAAACCAACCTGACCAAATAATCTTAAAAAGTTATAATCCCCCATTAATCTTACTACTCTTCTAAATTTTAATGATTTTTGATCAAGTTTTTCTAAAGGATTAGCTCTACCTAATATTCCAGAAGTCATTACCTTCATTGCAAGAATGTGTTCTTCAAAATCTGCATATGTCCTACTGTCTTTTGCTCTTTTTTCAACACCTTTAAAAAAATTATCAAGTTCTTTATTATTATTAAAATTACCAAATCTGGCTAAAGCTGCCTGACCTAATACTTGATTATTGTATCTTTCAAGAACTGTACTAGCATTTCTATCTGTTAAATCTTTTAATGAAAATGATTTTACTTCTCCAGTTTTTTCAGAAATTAAATCTATTCTAGCATTAATATCAAATGGTAATCTAGTTTTAGCATTAGGATCTTTTGTATCAGTAGTTCTTTTTTTTTTTATTTTATCTACAATTAAATCTATTTGACCTTCATCTAAATCTATATCTCTTAAAATATCTCTCATACCAGCTTCATCTGTTCCTTGAAATAAACGACCAAATCCTGAATCTTCTCCTTGAAACTTTGGTGAAGCTATTTTTGCAACTATTCTACTAATCATACGATTAAATACTTTAATTGGAAGATCAGGTTGAAATTCCTTTAAAGCATTTGCATATATTAATTCTATTTGTTTTGTTCCATATTCATCTAATCCTACATTTACTTTATGTGAGCTGTGAATATGAGGAAAATAATTTTGTAATCTTCCTTCTAACATAACATTTTCCCAACCTTCTCTAGTTGTTTGACCAATAACATCTAAAGTATCATTTGTTACTTTTCTACCTAATATTGCATATTGTTTCATTTCAGGCGTAATTGCTTTTGATGTTTTAAATTGATCTGGAAATTCTATAAGATCCGCTATAATTTCACCAAATTTATTTTCTTCTTCAATAATATGTTTAAAAGCTAAATCTTTATTTGCTTTTTTCCAAGAACGATAAGCAACATCTTTATAATTATTAAATTGACCCATAATTTGTCTTTTCATATTTTCTTTAAATTCTAAAGCAGTAGCACCTTTTGAATTACCAACAACAGCATCAGGAACCATAACTTCTCTAAATCTTTGAACCAATGTATCTTCAGACTTATTTAAAGAAGATGTAATACTAAATCTTAATCCAGACCTTTTAAACAATCCTTCAATTTTACTTTCATCTGATGGAATATTATTTATATTATCATCAATTTTATAATTCATAGTATTTCTTTCTTTAGGTAAATTTAATTTTTGATCTCTTACATATTCTGGATTAAGATTTAATTTATTTTTTACTGCAAAAGCTTTGACCTCTTCTGCTTCTAAATTATTTATTATTTTTACTGCTGCTACTTGTTGTTTTTTTAATGCAATTGCAATTGTTGGATCTACTCTACTTAATCCACCAACAGGAGCACCTAATGCAAATCCTGCAAGAAAAGCATATTTTATATCATTTTCATTTTTTAAAGGATCAAGAGCAACTAATCCAGCTTCAATAGCAGCATTTTCTGAACCAACTAATGCTCCCAATTTAATACCTCTTTTAATTCTAGCAATTTTACCTCCATACAATAATGGAGCAGCATATCCACCTGTAGCGTAAGTTAAGGCAATAGCAGGTAAATCTACTACAGCTGCAATCATTCTTGCACCAAATCCAACCCATCCTTTTCTTGCTAATTGATCTTCTATTTCTACTCTTTTTATAACTTGTTTTTCAATGTCATACCAATGTTCTTCGTTTCTTGCTTCCATAAAAGCATCCTGCATATAATCAGGGTACTGTTCTTGTAACTTAAATAATTCTTTACTAGGAACAAAATCCCAATCAATAGGAGGATCAATTCCTTCTCTAATTTTAGATATTGCACTCCAACCTAAATTATCTAAATCAAATGCTTTTCCTAAAGATTCAAGAGCGGTATAATCGCTTTCTAATTTACCTCGTTGTTTTTTTAAAAAATAATCTACATCTGTTGGAACAGTTTGAGGTAATTCATTTAATCCTTTTTCATCTACCATAAATTCTATATTAGGAGATTTTTGTTTTAAAGGATCTATGTTGTTTATTTTTTCTTCAGCCATAATATTAAGGTGATAAAGTTGCAGCTTCACTAAATGCTAAAACTGAATCTCTTTTATCGTTATATCGTTTTTCAAATTTTTTAAATCTGTCATCTTCAGCTAAAGGATAAACTTTTTCTTGTAATTCTTTTTGTGTAAATACTGCTGCGTCATAAGCATTTTCATCAAAATCTCCAACAGCATTTTCAAACATTGTAACAGGTTGTCTGGTTCTTCTGTTTATAATTTTAACTCCCTCAACATCACTAAATTCAGTTGGAGCAACATCTATTGCAATAATATCTTCAAATTTGTTTTGTTCTTTATTTATTTGTCCGCTATCCCATAATTCTTGAATATAAAATTTTAAAGAAGTATCATGGTAAGCTGGTCTATTTGTTTTAGCTGGAACAAGATTTCCAAAAATATTTAAATAATAATTTTGATCTATAAAATTTACACCATATTCAATAGCATCTTCTTCACTACCACCCATTTTATAAACAGTATTAGCCATTCTTTTAATTGTATCAGAAATAAATTCAACATTTTCTGCTTCTTTATATGATAAATTTTGATCTACAACATTAGCGGTAGCTGCAGCAATTAATGTATTATCTACTCTTTTTCTTTGAACCTCTGGTAAATTAATGTCTCTTTGTATTGTTCTTAAAGTTTCTATTGCCTGACCCTCTGTTAATTTCATTGAGTTAATTGCAAAATCCATACGATCATACATTTCAATAGCAGCTCTATCAACCTTCATAGTTCCTCTCATAAAATTTCTACCTTGTTGTGTAGAGTAAATTTTATAAAGTTTATAACCTTGTTTAAGATATTCTGTATCACCTGTTATTCCTAAATTACTATAACCAATATTTATACCCTCTTTATGAATTGGATTGGTAATATTATTTCCTATAGACATTTCGGCAAGTTGTGGTTGAGTATAAGTTGATTGACCATTTGCATTTGTTTTTTGAGATAGTCTAACCATTCCCTGTTCTAAATCTTTTACAGGAATATTCTTATCATCCATATCTTTAAATTGTCCTGTCTTAGCAAAAAAACCAATTTGGTTTTCTAAAATAGAATCTATATTATTTTCATTTTGAAAAACCTTATAACCTTCTGAAACTTTTGATGCTAATGATATTCTTTTATCAGTATCTAAAAATTTAGATGATTCTACATCTTTTAATAAAGCTAATGCTGTACCATAATTTTTATTATCAATATTTTTTTGAACATCACCAATTAATAAATCTGATTCAATAGCATTAATAGATTTATCTAATGCAGTTTTTCCTGTTTCCCAAGTATTACTAAAATCAATTTCATTATTAATTAATTTTTCTTTAATTGTTATTTTTTCTTTAGCATCAGCAAAATAATATTTAGACATTAAAATATTTTGTGAAGAGTCTTGCATAGAAAGAGATTCTGCTTCTAAAGCATTTCTTGAATTTTTTTTAACTGTTAATAAATATTCTGGATATTCAATATCTAGTTTTGTTTCTAATAATTGTTTTACTCTTTTATTTGAAGATGTAGAAAGAACTTGATTTTTTACAGTATTATAATCTGTATTAAATGTATTAATTGCATTACTTTGATTAAAATCTTTTGAAACTTTTTCTTGAGTTTCTTCTACTTTATTTTGAATTTCAAAAAATTTTTTATTAGCTTCTGTTTTTTCTTCTAAGTTTCTTTGTTTAATATAATATTCTTCAATAGCTTGAGCAGCAGGTAATAATGAAGCTGCCATAGAGCTTTTTGGATCAAGTTTTATATTAGATTTAATAGAACCAACTTCTGCTGTAGGTCTACCTCTTGCTGCAAATGTAGGTATCTTTGGCATTATTGATTCCTTGACCTGTTAGAAGATTTAGATTGTAATCTTAGATTACCTGTAATGTTGTTTCTAGGGTTTCTATCTTTATGATCTACGTCTCTACCTAATATACTATTACCATATTTTTTTTTCATAATTCTTCTTGCTCCATTTCTTCCAGCTCTATTTTTCTTTTGCTCTGGTTTAGAGTGATAATTTGCATATTCTGATTTATAATCTCTCATTATGAATAATTACTAAAAGTTGAATTGTTTGCTGTAGAACCAAATTGACCTTGAGTAGTACCTGAAAATCCACTACCCATAGACATTAAACTTTGACCTGCTTGAGCATAATAACCAATCGCTGCTGATCTTGCTTCCATTCTTGCTACTTGTCCAGACATTCTTGCAAAGTTTGCTTCTTCCATTTTTTGTGATTGTGCAACTTTAGAATTATAAGTTAAAATATCTTTTTCAATTTCAGCTTGTTCAGCATTATATCTCATAATTCTTAAACCAGAACCTGATAATTCAACACCAGATTTATATATTGCAGTTTTAGTTTGACCTTGTAATTGTACAAATTGTTGATCGAATCTAGCAAGATCAAATTCATTTTGTTGTTCAAGTCTTTGAGCTTCTTGTTCTGAAACAAGAGCATTACGATTTTGAACAGCTTGGTTATATTTACCTGTTGCTGATGCTTGTCTTGCTGCTGCTATAGAAGTTACTGCAGATACTCCAGCACTTGCTGCTGCAGCTTGACCTGCTGTTATTGCTGATACCCAAGTCATTAGAATATCCTCGCATATCTGTATTGATGTGAACCATCAAAGCCATAGTGTTTCATTAAACCCTCATTCTCTAAACCTAACCATTTAGCAAATCTTAAACCTTTATTAAAATCTACTCTTACAGCAGTTTGTACTCTTTTAATATTATTTTCTTTAGCAACTCGTGCAAAATCTTTTTTAATTGCTTTAGCTACTGCTAATGGATGATTCCAAACTTCATGTGTAGCAATGACCCAACCTTCTGCAACTCTACCCCAAATCATTTTCATACCTGCGGCAAAGATAGGTTTGTCATTAACAGTACCTGTAAAAGCTAAATTCTCTTCTACTAAATTTATTGCGTCTCCTCCAAACTTAGCATCTTCATCCATTAATTTATGGTTTAATTGACATGATAAAATAAAATTACCATGCTCTGAAGTATAAGGTACTATATGTAATTTATTATCCATCATTTGTTACTAGCCTTGGGTATAACGATAAAATTGTAAAAGGTAAAGGTTGAGTTTGTCTAACGAAGATAAAACCATCTGTTTCGTAATTTCCTCTAAACTCTACCTGTTTGTCTCCTGTAAATGGAGGTATACCCTCATCCATTAAATCAATAGAACTTCTAAATGGTATTCTTTCCATATCAGATAAATTTGATCCTACCTCTACACCAATTGTTTCAAACATTCTTACTGTAATATCATATATTCTTTTAGTCTTACCTTGTGATGTACCATCTTGTGATCCAGCATTTAATCTCATTGTTTGTAATAAAGATGTATAGTTTAATCCTACTTTAACACTTGTTGCAGAACGATCTAAACTAATTGCACCAGAGGTAACAGTTCTATTTGGGTGTGTTGCACCATCTGTTAATATTCCAACAACTTGTCCTTCAAGGTGATCTAAACCTGAAAGAGTTGTAACTGCTGCACCACTATAACTTAAAGCACTATCTAAAAAATTAAATGTAGTCTTATCATTTTTATCAAAGTCAAATACATTTAAGTATTCAACATATCTTTTTGTAATTCCATTAACTGTTCTTTTAACAATTACCCATACTTGATATTCTGTATCATCAGTTGGAATAACTGCGGCACTTTCAATTTGAGATTTACCTTCATTTACTGTTGTTAATCTTATTGAATCAAAAGTTTTAATTGTTAAATATCCTGTTGATTCATGTAAAGTTTCAGTAACAGTTACAACTGCACCAGATACTGTTGCAGTAAAATTAGTATGATTATTTATTGCAGTTTTAATATTAGTAGCTGTTGTATTGTTGCTTTGAAAAGGTCGCCATCCATCTGTTCCTGTAGGTGCATCACTAGATGAAGATTGACTTGTAAAAGTAGTAGTTGTGCCATCTGATTTTGATAAAATTATTTTATTACCAACTGCAATGTTTGCATAATCAGAAACTGTAATTGTTGCTATACCAAATCTACCACCAAAAATATGTCTATGCCAAGCAGTTACTTGTTGTTCTCTTTGATAAGTAAGTCCAACTAACTCACCATCACCTCTAACTCCATAAATAATTTGGTTAGGTTCTTGTTGATATGCAATTTGTGTTAGACCCCCTTCAGTAATATGTTCTGCAAGAATAGTCATATCAGGTGCAACATATCCATCTACATCAAAGTTGTAAGCTAGTTCTCTAATTTTTCTTTTAGCACGTTGCAAAAATAATGTGGCGTTACCTACAGCTATAGCATCTACATTTGCAGCACCATGATTAGATTGTTTTTTAATTAGAATGTTAGTTGGTGTAACTGCACTATCTGTACCACCACCAGATACAGTAAATTCACCACCTGCTGTACCTATAATTAAAGTTCTAGTAGATGTCATAAATCTAATGGCATTTACTTGGTTAGATGCAATAGTATAAATGATTGCATCATCATCAGCTATTGTTCCACCAATGTTTGCATCCATGTTTTCATAATCACCAGACCTTGAAAAAAAAATACTTTGTGGTTGATTAGTTGTTCCTGCAAATACCAATCTTTGTTCAAAAAAAGTTACGCAAGAAGGATGACCTGTAGTATCTGAAAATGCTCCTAGTTGCCAATTAGCTGTAGCATTTGCATTATCTAAAGCTGTAATGATTGTCATAACTGCATTAGTAGTATTTGTAACAGCTGTTATCTTTGCATAACCATCACTTAAAAAAACAAATCTTCCTACATCTGTTGCAAGAAATCCACTACCACTATTGATACCAGTAATAGCAGAAGCAACTAAAGCTATTGATGTGCCTACTGATGCTTGACCTGGATTTAAAGTTGTTGTTGTTGTGTTAGCATCTTGCATTGGTCCTTTAGTAAAATCTACATCTGTAAGTGTCCAAGCAGTATGACCAGTACGAGATAGTTTTTCTACCTCATGTGAAGGATGTGTAATATACATAACGTCTGCTGATTGAGCAAATTTAATATCAAAAAGTTGTGCAGTAGTATAAGGTGTTGTTATTTCAAAAATTTTATTAGCTACACCGCCAGAACTATAAGTTGTAAAATTTGTACTATTAACATTATCACCTTCTTTATCTGTTAGTTGAAATGTATTAGTTGATTTACCTTTAACTAAAAATCTTTTACCATTAACTTGTGTCATACCTGCAACACTACTAATTAAAACTTCATCACCATTTTCATAGCCATGACTATTAGCAGTTACTACAGCAGGATTAGCTTTTGTAATTGCAGATATAGTTTTATCTCCCTCTAATACAGAACCACTATCTTTAAATACTCTTATTTTTAAATTAGAAAATTCCAACATATAAGTTTGTGTTGTAGAAAATTCAAAAGGTATTAATCTTGTTTTGTTTGCACTATTAGCAACTTCCGCTACAAATGTTGTACCTGGTCGTCTAGCAGCAGCTCCATGTGGATATACAACTAAGTTTTCTAATGTTGAGCAACCAGAAGAATATTTAGTTAAATCATTTCTTCCATCTAGTCTTGGTGATAATTCACCGCCTGTAAAGTTTGTTAGCTCAACTGCAACTCTAGCCATTGATTAAAACCTTGAGTTTATAAAAGTACCTGCGTCTATAACATCTGTCATACCTAGGTCTTGTTCTACATTTTGACCTTCAGTTGAATCTACAAATCTAGCATCTCTTAATTTATCTTTAAACAGTTCATACATATTTTTAGCTGTTTGATTATTAGATGTAACTCCAAAAGCAATGTCAGCACCTAATGATGCAGATATTGTTTCTCTTAATAACTCGTCATATTCATTTGGATCAGTAACTCTTGAAACATATAATATTTTCATAGTCTCACTATTACTTAAAACTTTTCTACCTTCTACTTTGTAATTAGAATCATAGTCTAATATTCTAAGTAACCTTAAACAATCTGCTGGTAAGGTATAAGCATATTTAAAACCCCAAGTAGGTGCAGAAGTATCTAAAGCTAATTCTATTCTTTTTTGTAAACAATTCCAAGGGTGTGTTCTAAACAAAGCATCTCTAACTTGGTCATATCTTGAGTTACAAAGTCTAGCGTTTTTTGAATCTTCTGTTAATGAAAGTATTGTTGTAGCTCCCAGTTGATTTAATGCTCCATTACATATTCCTACTACTGATGCCATATTACTTCCTTATTATATATTTGCGTCTGATTTGTCTATCTTTTTCTAACGCAAAAATTTCTTCTGTTGTTTTACCTTGTTTAGTATCAAAGCCATAATGATTTTTACCCTCATTGTGAAACCTATCTACTAAAACGTACCTATAAACATAATTGTTTTTTTTAAAATGTAGTACAGGTTTTAAATCTTCTATTTTCTTCATGCACTCTAAGGGGTTTCCACTCTCGCTTCCACCCCTTAAAATTTTATTTATTAGTCAAGAACGTAAGTCATCTGGACTTCAATTTTTCCAGTTGCATTTGCTCCAGCAGTAGTTGCTGTAATCACCAAACCATCTGGTGCATCAACTAATGAGTTTTCACCCAAAACTGTAGTAGCTGCAATGTTAAAAGCACTAACACTTGTTGATGCTGCTGCAGCTTTGTATTCATCTACATCTGCCGCTACAGTAGTTCCTGCTGCATTAACGTATGCTGCATGACCTATTGATAGGGTTGTACTTGAACCAAGAGCTATATGATTTACTCTTCCACCAATTATTCTAGCACCATCTGGTAACTTGAAGAAATTGATAGTTTCTTGTGCTCCAGCAGCAGTAAAGTCTGCATAAGCGATTCTTACTCTTCCATGAAGTTCATTAGTATCTAACTTTTCAGAAGGTGTATTAAGTGTTTTCGTAAATTGTGTCGAATTAGCCATAATTATATACTCCTATCTATTAAGCTTCGATTGCAACAATTGGAACAACTTTCGCAGATTCCATTCTTGTAGCACCGATTGATTGACAATAATAAACTTGTGTAGCATACGATTTATCTGCTCTTTCATCTATTCTTGCGGAAATATCTTTTCCGATTCCTAGTAAAAGACCATCTTCTGCGTAAGCAATACATGTTCGATCATTATTTGTTTTAGGTAGTCTATTTGTTACAGTAAATTTAAAACCAAGATAAGTATCAAGTTCGCCTTGCACAAGTGCTTTGACGGTATTGAAATCTGAGCTTGTAACTTCTGAATCACTTAATAGATTACCAAGTTGCTCTGGACCACACATAATGTGTCTAGGTATAGAAGGGTCAACGTCTGCTTTGTCTAGTTTATCTTTTGCTAAAATTAATTTAGCAACAGTTAAACCAGTAGTGCCTTTTGCGACACCAGTTTGAACGCTTTCCGTTCCAGTACCTGTTTCACCTGTAAATGCAGTTCCTAAAGCGGCTGTGATAATAACATCATCCATTGCTCTTCCCATAGCCATAGCTGCGGCTTGTGCGTAAGATGATGTAGGGTCTATTAAAAGACGTACTTTGTCTTGTTGATCGATTAGATCAGCAAATTCGTAATCTCCAAGAGATACTCTTCTTCTTGAGTGAGGTGTATCTATTTGAGGAGTGTCCGAATGTCTGCTAGTTTTTAACTGAGCAGTTACTTTTCCAACTTGATCAAAGAAAGCATTTTTTCCTACAACGCTTTCAACTCTGACTTTGTCTCTTAATAATGATCCCATTTGTTGAGATAACATTTGTATGTTAGCAGAATACTGCTCTACAAATGCTGTTGTTATTTGTGATGACATATTTGTCTCTCCATTATTATAGTTATTGTTATTGTTAAAAAATCAGAAAGGTTCTCCATCAAAACGATAGGCAATTCTTGGATTTAAAGTCTTTTAGACTACAATTCTTTTCTTTGTGGTCAATAAGGTTCTTGCGAGTTATCTTATTATTAATTGCTTATAATAAATTTTATTATATTACAAGCAATTTAATATATTATTTTGCGTTAACCATTTCTCTTAAAGTGTACACTTGTTGTACCATTTTATCGTGATCTGGATGTTGTCTATTCCAATAAGGTCCATTCTTATCATTCATAATAGTGCTTATTTCAGATTCAATATCTTTAGTTGTATTAACATTTTCACTTTCAGTTGAAAGTATTTTATCTTCAGACATCATACCTGCAATTTTTGCAAAGCCTTTTATAATATCTGGATGGTCTCCAAGTCTTGTACCATTTGATAAAGTCATATCTAATACTTCTGGATTAATATTTGCTTTCGCTAATGCACCAGCTTGTTTAACTTTACCTTCAAAGTCTCTACCCCACTCTTGTCTTAACTGTTGTTCAGCTTGTGTTTGAGCAGTTTCAGTATCAATTCTTGATTGCTGTGCAGTACCTTCCATATTATTTTTATAATATTCTAAAATACCTTGAGCTTGTTTATTGTTTAATCCAAGTTTATGAGATTGTTCGGCAAAAGATTTTATTGCACCCTCATCCATTTCAACAATTTCTGATTTTGTATCTAAAGAATATTTATCAGCAGATTCTGGTCTACCTAATTTAGAATATACTTCATTCCATTGATCTTCTGTTGAGTTGTTAGTTGGTATAACTAATTTGTCTTGACCAATCATTTTAGTTGCGTTGATATAACTTTTAGCTAACGCATCTATCTCAGTAAATTTTTCAATGTTAGGATCGTTTCTAAAATCCTCACTAATTGAATCTTTCCAAGATGCTGGTGTTGGTGCTGGTGTAGGTGTTACAGGTGCTGCAACTGGTGTTGGTGTTTCTGTAGTCGTTGTTTCTACAGGCACAGTTTCTTGTGTTATCTGTTCGCTTGACATATTATTTTCCTTTTTCTTTATCGTTTCGTAGCATTGATTTAATAAATAGAACGACACTACGTTGTCCTTCCATATATGCACTCTCATGGCTATCCCCCTTTACATTGGTGGTAGAATGATAATGACATCTTTTTTCAAGATCAGTTAAGACTTGTTTGCCTTCTTCTGTATTGAATATGTATTCGTAATTTTTTTTTAGTCCTTGAATTAATTGTTCCAGTTGTTTATTTGCGTCCATACTATTCCACTTCTGAATTAACTAAAGCTTGTGCTTCTTCTGGCAACGCTTTTGCTAGTGGTGCTACATCTCCTGCTGCTTGTGCAACTTGTTGCATCTGAGCCATTTGTTGTTGTTGTTGTGCAGCTTGTGCTGCTTGTTGTCTTTCTGCATTTACTTGGTTTTGTGATTTTAATAATTTCTGTGGCATACCAACTATGTCTGCCAAGTGTTTAACTAAGTTATCAAAATTAACATAATCAAATACTGGTGCTACATTTGCAAGTGATCCTAATATTTCTATTGCTCTCATAATAGATTGTAGCTCTGAAGATTTTTGTGCTTTAGCAAGTGGTGATACATATTCAATTTCTATATCTCTGCCAGACAAAAACTCTGGAGCTTCTGGTAACATATTGTTACGAAGTAATATAGCGAACACTCTATCAATTAATGGTTTTAATAATTCTGATTGTAGTCTACCAAGAACAGGTCCTAGTAATCTCATCTTCTCTTCATTTCTTTGCACAACTTCCGTTGCTGTCATTTGTGGACCTTGTTGCAATTGAAGTTGATTAACATAGAAAGCATTTCTAATTGAATCTCTTCTTTGTTCTTCCATGTTTAAACCTAGTGGATTATTTGCACCAATGTTTAAAGGTTCAATTCTATCTCTTGTACCACTTCTATAAAAATTTAATCCACCTGGTACAGTTCTAACTGGTAATAAAAATCCATCATCTGGAACTAATAGTGGTGGGTCAACTTGTTTCTGTGCAGCTTTGATTGTAGTCTTAGACATTTCATTTAACATCTTAACATCTGGCAACGCTGTCATTGCTGGACTTCTTCCATAAATTTCGTTTGATGCTTTTAAATATCTTGGAACTACAAAAGGAAACTCTTTGAATCCAGACATAGATAATTCGTTTGCATTTTTGTATTCTAAGTACACAGATTCGAATGGCATATTACTTTTATCTTTTTTCTTAGGATCAAAATCTGATCTTGGATAAACAACATGAATAATTTCTACTTCTGCATAAGGATCTTTTTTAAATATTCCCTGAATGTCAGATGAAACTTTATCACCAAACTTTTGTATTGCTGCTCTAGCAGAAATTTTAAATCTTCTAAAGATTGTATCTACTCTACCTTTATCATTCTCTGCAATATAAACTTCATTGATATGTCTTGTTGAAAATTTAATTAAATCATCATCATCTTCTTCTATAAACATTGCTGCTGTACCAAATGTAATTAGATCGTGATACAGTTCAAAAATTTCTTGTTGAAAGTTTGATCTATTAAATGCTGTGTACATTGCTGCAGTTGCAGACTCTAACCAGATTTTTGCTTCATCTTCGTTTTCAATATCATTTTCTTTAAATCTTAAAGTAAACCAAGGTGTAGCAGGATTGGTTAGCATACCATGTAATGATGATGCCAATAATTCTACTGCTTGTATTGGAGAAGAATCAAATATCATCTCCATTCGTTTATCACCTCTAGCTCTAGTCTTGGTTACATCCGCTTTTCTTGGTTGCATATAATCCGCAACCTCTTGCCAATGTGTTTCCCAATTTTGTCTTTGACCTTCTAGTCTGTCAAACCTTGATAATAAATCTCTAGTTAAATCTGTTTTAGCCATTATTGTCCTAATAAAGTTTTCTTACCTAAAGTAACTGTTTCATCTTCAACACCTTTTGAACCTGTCATAATTGTAGCTGATCTTCCTTTTGCTTTTGTTTTTCTTAAATCATAACCATCTGCACTTGTTGCCGAACTTTGTGAAACCTCTGCTACAGTTGGTGCAACAGGAGCTGGTGCTGGTGCTGGTCTAGGTGGTGGTGAAGGTCTAAATACTGATCCCATTATGATCCTAACAAAGTTTTATTTTGTGTTTCTGCTTCTTCTTCAATGCCTAATGGCGAAGTTAGAATAGTAGATTTTCTACCTTTTCTTTTTCTTTCTACCGCTGCTTGTTCTGCTGCAATTCTATCTTTATCTTCTTGAGAGACTTCTGCTGAAGGTGGTTCTGGCAAAGGTTGAACTGGTGGTAGTGGTGGCATCTTTGGTGATAAAAAACTCATAATTATATAATCCTATATTCATTCTCTGCTACACTTTGTGGTGCAGTTTGTCTAGTATTAATTTCTTGAAGTCCCACCGCTAGATACCTCATAGCATCCGCTGCGTGTGAACTCCAATCGTGTACAGGCTTTGATCTAAACATTCTATCTTTATCTATATATTTCCTGTGGTAATGTCTTAACGCATCTATTAACTTTTTGCAATGGTCTGTATCTATGTAACATCTAGGCAAGGTCATTGTAGTGGCGTGTATGCCATCCTCAAGGGGTATTTTTGGTACTACCTTAAATCTTATTCCTAATTGATAGGCGACCTCTCTCCTGGTCTTACCATTTCCAAAATCTGTAACTTCAATGTCGTGTGGTGCATAGTGATCTTTGTAGACATAATCTTTCTCTTTAATCATCTGTATGTAGTAAGGTAATCCTTGACCTCTCTCTTCATGGTAGTCAATAATGTTTATTGCTGTTCCAAGTTGCTGGTAAAATATAATAGCACTATGGTCGGAGACCCCAAGATCCCATGCTGTAGAAACTGGTAGTGAAGGATCGTAAGGTGTTCTTGTTAGTTTCTTTTCATCTTCCATCTTGCCAATCACATCTCCATAGATAGCTCCTTCAATGTTAGCTATCCAATCACACTCAAACTCTTGGTTGTATTTCTTATCACCCATTACTTCTTTTGCCTTAACCAACTCTTCTTCATCTACAATCTTAGTCTCTGATGCTTTTGCTTTATAGTTAAACCAATCCTCCGCACCTTGTGCGTGTTGGTATAGTTCGTAGAAGTTGTTGTTCATTCCAGCAGGTGTACCAATAAAGACACAGTAGCCTTTTCTATCTGATAATGCTGGTCTAATAATCTCTGGAAATAGTTTACTGTGAACATTAGCATACTCATCAATAACACAACCATCAAGATATATACCTCTTAATCCATCTGAATTTTCTGCTCCTAGTAATGTTATCCTAGCACCATTAGGTAAATCAACCCTAAGTTCAGTTTCGTTAAATTTAATATAAGGGATCTTATCTGTAAACTGTTTCATGTAATCCCAAGCAATACTCTTAGCTTGTTTAAAGGTTGGTGCAATGTAGGCAAATCTTGGGTTCTTTAATTTACACATTAGTGCAGATTTTATAAGGTGGTTGATCATGCAAACAGTTTTACCAAACCGCCTGTGGCAGACTAGCACACTCCATCTATGTTTATCTATTTGCTTGTGTAAAAAGTTTTGATGCTTCCTTGGTGTATAGGGAATTTTAATATCCATATTTAGTGTATAGATTTATTTATATACGCATCATTAGGTATGTAGTCAAAGTCTAGTTTCTTCATAGCAAAGATGCTAAATAGCTCAGCTTGTTTAGAATTACTAAAACCATAGAACTTCATTATTACATTGTTAGTGCCTTCTTCAATAAAGCAGATTGATTCTACATCTTCTAAGTCAAGGTGATCCATATACTACATTTAGTGTATTTCAAAAAATAGTAAAATAAAAAATTTAGATTAAGTGTGTATAAAAGGGGGTGGGTTGTTTTAGAGAGCTGTCTGTGTGGTTGTGGAAATTATCCATGTATATATATATAATAAAGGCGTAGCGTTTCCTAGGGGGTATGGGGGGGGTAGCTTTATAAAATAGAGGGTTACACTCTATATAAAATACAATTTGTATTAGTGATAAGAAATGTTATTACTAATACATTATATATATTTAATTTAATGGTACTTAATTGGTTCTTATCCGATTGTAAACGCTAAGAATAAAAATTTGTTGATGTAGAATAATAGTAACTTTAATAACTATTCTTTAATATATTCTTTTAACTTCTATTCTTAACTGTTGCAATAATACCACAACATTACTTTAGAACTATTCTAAAAGATAATTTAAATTAACTGTTGACATAATATCCAATATGTATATATTAATATTTATGAACATTAAAACAAATCAACCAATAGGAACTAATACAATGAATGGAATGTATCAAAGAAATAGTAATGAAGCATTTGAAAATGCTAAGTCTAAAGGTTTAAACAATCCTGGTGAATATATGTATATGTATTCAAAAGATGGTTTGGATTACTTTAAGAATATTAACTTTAGAAATTATATTAACTTTAAACAATAGGAAACTATGAAAATAATCACACAAGCCAAAGCAATAGAAATTATAACTATTCATGGAAACTTAAATGAATTTTATTATTTCA
>Ga0308004_10000566_pt1 | contig 17458 bp, 18 predicted proteins | sample Neamet38_FD_203156 | JGI IMG/M metagenome (GOLD analysis project Ga0308004, IMG submission 203156) | Marine microbial communities from water near the shore, Antarctic Ocean - #38 | ecosystem: Environmental > Aquatic > Marine > Unclassified | place: Southern Ocean | collected 2014-06-06 | reverse complement strand
GCACTACCCACAGTAATGCTTTTTATTACATAAAAAAATTCCAATTGCTTACTGCAATTGAAACGATACAATGGCGCCTAATTTTTGCAATTGGGCCAAACACTTTTTTCCTTTTATAGACAACAAAGTTGCCTGCTCTCCTAACAGAGGTACTTCTACGATATCTCCAACAGCTAAGCCTTTTTCATCGGCTACTTTCGTGGCTTCTAAATAACTTTTCATTGCCAGCACCTCTTCGTTTGAAACACTAGCACGTTTGCCATGTTCAAATAAAAAACGTACTGCTCCTGGAACTTGAAACACTGCGTCTACCTCTTTTTCTAATAATTGAACCAACACCATAGAGGGCAACAAAGGTGTAGTTACTTTTTTCTTACGGTCAGACCATTGTCTAACTTCAATCTTCGTAGGGGTATATACCTCTACTCCAATTTTATTAAGACGGTCCGTGACCTTTAACTCGTTTCTTGGCTTTGTACATAACACAAACCATTTTTTTGAACTCCCTTCCATCATAACTTTCAATATACTAAAAATTCAACAGTTATAATATTTACCACGTAAAGAAAAACATTCTTAACATGGAAGCTTTCAATTTTATTTTCAATCGCAGCGCGCGCTTATTTCGATTCATTAAAAACAGCAATATAATACCGGCGGCAAAAATACTAATTAATAACAGTGCAGATTGTAAAGTATTGTAATTTATAATCACAAAAAACATAAAAAGACCAATACAAAAATTTACTAGCCCAATAAGCGAAGAAGCTTTTCTATGAGACAATCCGTAATCTACAATAATGTGATGTATGTGGTTTCTATCGGCACTAAACATTGAAACTCCTTTTAAAAGGCGAATCATCATTACTCTACAAGTGTCTAAAATAGGAACAAATAAAACAGCTACTAAAATTAAAGGCAATTGCTTTGGATTGAAGTGCAACGAGGCATAAACAGCATCTGCTGTCATTAATTTTAAAGTGAGTAGCCCTAAAACCAAACCAATCGTTAAACTGCCTGTATCTCCCATGAAAATTTTTCTTTTTACCGAAAAATTGAAACGAAGAAAAGCCAATAACGTAGCAATGGTGGTAATACTGATACTTAAATAATAAAAGTACCCTAATTTATAAAACATATAACTGTAAAAAGAAGCTACAATAATTCCAGTAATGGAAGTTAAACCATCAATACCGTCTAATAGATTAAAGGCATTGATAAGCGCTAACAAGAAAAACATACTCCCTACAATAGAAGCAATTAGAGGTATTTCATTAATTCCTAAAAAACCATGCATGGAAATTATCCTAAAATCTGGTTGCGACATTAGCAAGGCAACTCCTAAAAACTGACCAAAAAACTTAACTTTAGCTCGAAGATTTATAAGGTCATCGAATAAACCTGTAAAAAACAAAACAGATATCCCTACTAACAACGTTAGTGAAACTTGATTCTCAAAAAAGAATTGTAGAAAAAATAAAGCGATGATAAAACTAACGTAAAAAGCCACACCTCCAAAAGACGGGGTGGTGTTGGCATGAGAACTTCGCACACCTGGAGTGTCCGTTAAATTAAATGTTAAAGATATATTTCTGATTTTTGGAATAAGGATGTAGGTTACCAAAAAAATGGTTACAAACAATAATGTTAAATAATATATATTTTCCATATTCTCTTTTCTTTTTTAATTTATGAAAACTCTAGCAACAAAGATCTCATAACAAACTTAAATAAAAACACTTAATTTATATAACATCAAAACAATGATGTTATTCTAAACAAACCCTTTTTAAATTAGTACTATGCAAATATAGGTCTTAAAAACAAAAAATGTTGCCCACGATTAGCCCATATATATAGTATATTAACTTCTTTAAAGTTTCTCAAAGTTCTTTAATATATTTTTAAAAAACAAAAAAAAAACTTGTTATACATAAATTGTAATAGATGATTTAAAAAGGTAACACATGATATAAAACTGTTTTACTTAGACTATTGTTCCTTGAAAAGGTTTAAAGCATTTTTCAAATACTTGTTTTTTTTTCAAAAACGATACCATCATCATTATACTTTACTTGCAAAGTACAACAAACAAATTTCAATACTCACCTGACAAATTTACTTTTAATACTCGGCATTGAACTTCGGAAAACCGCAATTTAAATTGCGGTTTTCCTAAATTGTAAAAATAAAATCACGAATAAAATAATAATTTTTTTAGGATTTTGATAGGCTAAATGCATGAAAGTACAGCTTTGTTCATTCAACCTAGTTCCTAAACTAGGCTTTTAAATTAAGTTTATTTATTTAAAAAAAGAGGGAGATTTGTAACAAACAACCCTATTTTATGATGAATGGTTTTTACTTAGGAATAAAATGTTAATAAATTACTCATCTGCCAAATATTTGAGATTGTTAAAGTATTCTAAATACCAATTGTGTATTGTATTCAAATAACCTGATACTAGTATTCCTTTTTTTTATTTCTTAAACTTTTTTTATACAAATACATGCTTCATTCAATCTTACACAAATGGGTGTTTATCTCCAAATTTTAGATTTTCTTGGTTTCTGGGGATGCTGATAACGTACCTGACTGTGCGATTAGTTGATTTGTAAAAATGAAGTATTTTGTTTTCATAGTTTCTAATTTATTTAATTTGTTATTATTATTTGCTAATTTATTTAGAAACCATACTGTACCTACCTGCTTTCTGTAATTTTATTAAGTAAAATGGTTTTAATGATTTTTAAGATGAAGCTACATCAGTTTAATATCCAACATATATAATTTAAGAGGTTGTTAATAGTTCTTTAAAATAGCTAAAAAATCAGGTAATACAGTTAAACTATAGTCTAAAAGAGATAGAAATCTGTTGTTGGTTATTTATTTACAAAAAAAACTAACTTGGGAAAACGTTGATTAATCAAATAATCACTTAAATATAGTAGAATTAACACTTGACTTTTAAAAATACCCACAGATAGTGACGAACTATCGTTAAATAGCACCGAACTAACGTTAATTAGATTCTTTTGGTTTTATTCCACCTAAATTTATAAGCTCAACTGCTATAATTAAAATTTTATGTATTGTCGTATTTGTTTTAGATTTAGCTATTTGTCACTCCACAAAAATCTAATAGCACTTACTATCTATATTTTTCAATTCTTTAAACTCATTATGAGCAACCATGAACACTGTAATATCTGCTCGCTCAAAAGCTATTTTATAATGCGTTAATTTAAATACATTATGCGCTGTTATATTTGGCTCAACCATAAAATATTCTCCATTATTATCATTTTGTAAAACTCTATTTACAATGTATTTTGCTGGAGACTCCCTTAGATCGTCTATGTTAGGTTTAGAGGCAAGCCCCATTAAAGCAACCTTTGGTTTTCTACCATGTTGTAATTCAAACTTTAATTTTTCTGTCTGAATTTTTTCGGCACACCAAAAAGACTTGTAATTATTAACCTCTCTTGCGGTTCCAATAATTTTAGATTCCATTGGGTAATCTGAAACAATAATATAAGGATCTTCAGCTATACAATGACCACCAACTCCACAACCAGGTTGTAAAATATTAACTCTTGGATGTTTGTTAGCCAATTTAATTAAATCCCAAAACATTGATGTCTGCCTTATCACAAATTAAAGACAACTCATTAGCAAATGCAATTTGAACATCTCGAGATGAGTTTTCGGTCAGCTTGCACATTTCGGCAGTTCTTGCATTTGTTGCATGCAATTCTCCTTTTACAAATTGTTTATAAAAATTAGTTGCTTTTTCTGTAGATTTTTTGTCCACACCATACATTTGAATTCAATTTTTTTGCTATTAATGTGGAGGTAGGCAAACCAATATATGCCAATCCTATAGTAACAACTTTTACTGCATTCATTTTTTATAATTTTGATATGAATTCAATTATTCTTTGACATGCTTTTCCATCACCATAAGGGTTGTGTAAAGCGCTCATTGAAGCATACTTTGCAGTATTATCTAATAACTCTTGTGTTTCTTTGATAATTTTATTTGTATCCGTACCAACTAAAATAACAGTTCCTGCTTCCACAGCTTCTGGCCTTTCTGTTGTGTCCCTCATTACTAAAACAGGTTTCCCTAAACTTGGTGCTTCTTCTTGAACCCCGCCGCTATCTGTAATTATTAAGTACGATTGATTCATTAACCAGACAAAAGTTGGATATGATAATGGTTGTAATAGATGCACATTATTTACGTCTCCCAAAAGTTCATGCACAGGCTTTAAAACATTCGGGTTTAAATGAACAGGATATACAATCTCTACTTTCGGATTTTTAAGTGCAATTTCCTTAATTGCAGCACATATATCTATAAAACCTTGTCCGTGATTTTCTCTTCTGTGTCCCGTGATTAAAATAATTCTCTTATTAAAATCTAGCTTATTTTTAAGCACAAGAACATCTTCGTTGTCTAAATTTTCTACTCTATTTGAACTTTCTAATAATGCATCAATCACCGTATTTCCTGTAACTAAGATGTTTTCTTTTGAAACATTTTCTTTTAATAGATTTTCTTGAGATTTTATAGTCGGCGCAAAATGATACGTTGCAACTCTACTAGCAACTTGCCTGTTCATTTCCTCTGGAAAAGGAGACAACATATTATTTGTTCTTAGTCCTGCTTCTACATGGCATACTTTTGCTCCTGAGTAAAAGCCAGCGATACTAGCAGCCATTGTAGTTGTAGTATCACCATGAACATAAACAAAATGTGGTTTAAACGATTCTAATATTGGTTTTAAACCAGCTATTACTTCACCTGTAAGGTTGTATAAATTTTGATTTGGTTTCATTAAACTTAAATCAAAATCTGGAGTAATATCAAAAAAAGTTAATACTTGATCTAACATTTCTCGATGCTGGCCAGTAACACAAACTTTAGTATCAAATCTATTATCTGCTATAAACTGATTTACCAAAGGTGCCATTTTTATTGCTTCTGGTCTCGTTCCGAAAATTATTAAATTTTTCTTTTTCATAAAATATTACTCTGCCTGCTTTAAAATTTCATGACCTGCTTTTAATAAAACTACATCTTTTTTCATTAGAGTTACATCACTCGCCATCATGTCTTTTACTAAATATGCAAGATTATACTCAGGAACCCAACCTAACTTACTCTTTGCTTTTGAAGAGTCTCCAATCAATAAATCAACTTCTGTTGGACGGAAATAAGTTGGGTCAACAGACAATACTTCTTTCCCAATTTCCAATTGAAAATCTTTATGATTGCATGCTGTAACATATGCTTTCTCATCAACTCCTTCTCCTTTAAATGCTAATTCTATTCCAACTTCTCCAAAAGCCAAGCGCACAAATTCGCGCACTGTTGTAGTTACCCCAGTTGCAATTACCCAGTCTTCAGGTTGGTCCGCTTGTAAAATCATCCACATTATTCTAACATAGTCTTTCGCATGGCCCCAATCACGTTTAGCTTCTAAATTACCTAAATAAAACTTTTCTTGTAGACCTAATGCTATTTTTGAGACTGCACGGGTAATTTTCCGTGTCACAAAAGTTTCTCCTCTTCTTGGTGACTCATGGTTGAATAAAATACCATTACACGCAAACATATTATACGCTTCACGATAATTTTTAGTAATCCAAAAGCTGTATATCTTAGCAACACCATATGGAGAACGAGGATAAAATGGAGAGGATTCGTCATAAAAACCGCGTTCATTTTTATTTTCTGGCATCCCACCATACAATTCAGAGGTAGATGCTTGGTAAATTCTTGTTTTCTTTTCTAAACCTAAAATTCTCACAGCTTCTAAGATTCTTAAAGTTCCTAATCCATCAATATCACCAACATATTCAGGAGTATCAAAAGAAACAGCTACATGAGACATAGCGCCAAGATTATAAATTTCATCTGGTTGTGTTTCTTGAATAATACGCGTTAAATTCATTGCATCAGATAAATCTCCATAGTGCAATTTTAAGCGCTGATCTGGATGATGTGGATCTTGGTATAAATGATCAATTCGCGTAGTATTAAACAGCGAAGATCTTCTTTTAATACCATGCACCATATATCCTTTCTCTAACAACAACTCAGCTAAATAAGAACCATCTTGCCCTGTAATACCGGTTATTAGTGCGACTTTTTGTTTTTCCATAATTTATTTAAATTGTCATTCATGTTCCGTTAGTTGTTTTTCGTTGTGCGCTTCTCGCTAAACGATAAACGAAAACAGTTTTACATTTTAACTTCCTTAATATCCTCTATATTCTCTAAAAACCAGGCGTATGTTTTTTCAATTCCTTCTTCTAGTTTAGTGGAATAACTCCAACCTAAGTCCTTCATTTTAGAAACATCCATCAATTTTCTTGGTGTTCCGTCTGGTTTCTCTGAATCCCAAATAATTTTACCTTGATGGCCAGTTACTTTTTGAACGGTTTCTGCCAATTCTTTAATAGTAATATCCTTTCCTGAGCCTACATTGTATAAATATTCTGGTAATTCGTGCTCTATTGCATAAACTACTGCTTCTGCCATATCATCTACAAATAGAAATTCTCGCATTGGCATTCCACTGCCCCATAAGACAACGTCAGAATTATCATTTTGTTTTGCTTCATGAAACTTACGCAGCATTGCTGGTAAAACGTGAGAGGTTTCCAAATCAAAATTATCAAAATACCCATACAGGTTTGTAGGCATTAAACTTACGTAGTCTTTCTTGAATTGTTTTCGAATCGCTTGACATGCTTTTACGCCTGTTATTTTTGCAATCGCATACCATTCATTCGTAGGTTCTAAAGAATCCGTTAATAAGTATTCTTCTTTCAGCGGTTGTGGTGCAAATTTCGGATAAATACAAGAGCTACCTAAAAACACAAACTTCCCTATTCCTGAATTTAATGCGCCATCAATTAAGTTATTCTGAATCTGCATATTTTCCATCAAAAACTGATATGGAAAATCGCTATTCGCTAAAATACCACCAACTCTTGCTGCTGCATCAATGACTACTTCAGGTTTTTCAGTTGTATAAAAATCTAACACTGCTTGTTGATTTCTTAGATCTAATTCAGTACTCGTTTTACCTAATAAATTGGAATACCCTTTATTCTCTAACGCTCTCCAAACTGCAGAGCCCACCATACCTCTATGCCCTGCGATGTATATTTTTGTATTCTTTTTTACCATTTTTTACTTTCCTATTTGAAAATACTCAAATCCTTTTTCTTCTAAATTAAAAGCATTGTATTGATTTCTTCCGTCAAAAATAACAGGATTTTTCAATTGGTTTTTTAATTCTTCAAAATCTGGAGAACGAAATTCTTTCCATTCTGTTAATAAGACTAATGCATCAGCATCTTTTAAAACATCATATTTAGATTCAAAATAGCTTATATTGGAAGTATCTTTTAAATAAAAGGTTTTAGACGCTTCCATTGCTTTGGGGTCGTATGCTTTTATTTTCGCTCCTCTTTTTACCAATTCTTTAATCACATAAATACTTGGTGCCTCTCGCATATCATCTGTACCAGGTTTAAACGCCAAACCCCATAACGCAAAAGTTAAACCGGTTAAATCATCTCCAAACCTTTTAATAACCTTATTAGAAATTACTAATTTCTGAGCGTCGTTCACACGAGCTACAGAAGCTATTAGGTTTGCTTTATATCCGTTTTCTTCGGCTATTTTTTGCAAAGCACTTACATCTTTTGGAAAACAAGCACCTCCGTAACCTGCTCCTGGATATATAAAACTATACCCTATTCTTTTGTCTGAACCAATACCAATGCGCACTTGATTTGCATCTGCACCAACGCGTTCGCAAATATTTGCAATTTCATTCATAAATGAAATTTTTGTTGCCAACATTGCATTTGCTGCATATTTTGTCATTTCAGCAGAACGGATATCCATCGTAATAAAACGGTCATGGGTTCTGAAAAATGGTGAATACAATTGCTTCATTAACTGAAATGCATGCTCTGTATCTGCACCAATAACCACTCTATCTGGTTTCATAAAGTCATCTATTGCAGCGCCTTCTTTTAAAAACTCAGGATTAGAAACTACATCGAATTCTAATTCTGATTTTCTACTATCTAATTCTAATTGAATGATTGCTTTTACTTTATCTGCTGTGCCAACGGGTACTGTAGACTTATCTACTACCACTACTCTTTTTTGCATATTTTTACCGATAGCTTTAGCTACCGTTAATACATATTGTAAATCTGCAGATCCGTCAGTACCCATAGGAGTACCCACTGCAATAAAAACAATTTCAGCATCACTCATAGCATATGCTATATCTGTTGTAAAAACTAAATTTTTATTTTGAACATTCTTTAAAACCATTTGTTCTAAACCTGGCTCAAAAATAGGAAGCACTCCCTTATTTAATTTTTCTATTTTTACTGGGTCTATATCTACACAGGTAACTTTATTACCCATCTCGGCGAAACAAGTACCGGAAACTAAACCAACATAACCAGAACCAATAACCACTATATTCATCGTTAATCTTTTAAATTTTCTTTTGTTTGCACTTCTCTTCTTAATTCACTACTAGAAAAACGGTGCTCTCTTTTATTAAAATACAATGCAATTCCTTTTTCCTCACAATATTGTCTTCCTGTAAATTGTTTGGTTTCATACTCGTCTCCAATAATACGAACATCAATTTTAAAAGATCTTAATACATCTTCTAAATCTTGCTCTGTTGCATAGGGTATAATTTCATCTACATATTTACACCCTTTTAATTGAATGTATCTTTCTACAACAGATTGTACGGGTCTGTTTTTTTCTGGCCTGTCTAAGGTAGGATCTGTTTGCAAAGCACAAATTAAATAATCGCACTCCCGTTTTGCTTCTTCTAACATTTTTATATGTCCGGCATGCAACAAATCAAACGCACTAAATGTAATTCCTATTTTCATGTGTTTACTGTTTATTTAACAACCAAGAAGAAGATTGTATCTTCTCTCCTAGGCCATCTATTAATTGTATATCCAATTCTTTACAAATGGGTGCTTCTGGAATAGAATTGTTATCTTGATCGCCACCATTTGCAAAACCCAATTGATACTCCTCTCCATAGGCTTCAAAAATAGCACGTATAGAGGCACAGACGGTTCTGTCTGTATCTACAGAAATAATTGCCCTGTCTACCGCCTTAATATTCTGAACAATAAATAAACGTTCGTCTTCTTTTTGAAATTCTTTTGACCCTTTGAGCGCCCGTTGCAAATCGCTATTTACAATTACAAACAGCTCATCTGCCAAATCTTTGGCATTGTTAAAGTATTCTAAATGCCCCTTGTGTATTGGGTTAAAATATCCTGATACTATTATTGCTTTTTTTTTCATTTCTTAAAATTTTTTTTTTACAAATACATGCTTCATTCAATCCTATACAAATGGGTGTTTCTCACCTAAGTGCACAATTTCTTGGTTTCTAATGTCATGCACAATCTCAATTGAATTGCGCACCTCTTCTAATCCGAAACCTTCATTCAAAAGAATTTTTTGATAGCTTTTTGTGTGCAATTCTGTAAATCCTTCACTAAATTCTAGCTCTTCATTATCAATACTTATAGACCTAAAAGTTCGTTGATTTTTCTCTTTCACTTCTTTTGGAAGATCTGTTTCATCAATAGATAAAAACCAGCGCACTCTCGCGTTCTCAAATTCTAAATATCCTGCCGCTTTATTCTTTTCTCGCACGTGAACCACATTTTCTTGCACGCTTCCAAAAACCCAAGATAGCATGTCATAAAAATGAACACCAATATTTGTAGCAATCCCTCCAGATTTACTTTCGTCTCCTTTCCAAGAGATATCATACCATTTTCCTCTTGAGGTAATATATGTTAAATCTATATCGTACTTTCCTTTTTTATTAGCAAGGTCTACTTTGTTTTTAAGCTGAATAATAGCTTCATGCAGTCTTAATTGTAAAATGGTATGTATGTTCCCTTGAGATTCTTTTTCAATTGCTATTAACGCATCTATATTCCAAGGATTTAGAACAATTGGCTTTTCACAAATAGCGTCTGCTCCTCTTCTTAGTGCCATTCTAATATGAGAATCATGTAAATAATTTGGCGTGCAAATACTTACGTAATCTAAATTAATATCTTGATTCCTCTTTAATTTTTCAATGTGACGGTCAAATCTTTCAAACTCTACAAAGAAATCTGCATTCGGAAAATAACGATCCATAACGCCAACAGAATCAAACTTATCTAAGGCTGCAATTAAGTTATTATTCGTATCTTTTATTGCTTTTAAATGTCTTGGTGCAATGTAACCTGCAGCACCTATTAATGCAAAATTTTTCATAAACTTACAACGTTTTATCTACAATTTTATTAGAAAGGTAATTCTTTACATCATAAATAATGCTAGCCTCTTTCTGTAATTTTTTTAAATCCATATCTTTAAATTCTGTATGCGCAACTGCTAATACAATTCCGTCAAATTTTTTATCTGGTTGGTTCTTTTGCGAAACAACACCATGCTCTGCAAAAACATCTTTAGGGTCTGCACAAGGATCATACACGGTTACCTTAGTGCCAAAATCTTCTAATTCTCTTACAATATCTACTACCCTCGTATTTCTAACATCCGAGCAATTCTCTTTAAAAGTAATTCCGAGCACTAAAATGGCAGCATCCTTTACAGCAACATCTTTCTTAATCATTAATTTAGTAACCTCTGCAGCCACATATGTGCCCATACTATCATTTACGCGTCTTCCTGCTAAAATAATTTCAGGATGATACCCATATTCTTTTGCTTTGTGCGCTAAATAATACGGATCTACACCAATACAGTGTCCGCCTACCAGGCCTGGCTTAAAAGGTAAAAAATTCCATTTTGTACCCGCTGCTGCTAATACCTCGTGGGTATTAATGCCCATAAGATTAAATATTTTTGCCAATTCATTTACAAAAGCAATATTGATGTCTCTTTGAGAGTTTTCAATTACTTTGGCAGCTTCTGCAACCTTTATAGAAGGTGCTAAATAGGTACCTGCAGTCACTACAGATGCATACAAAGCATCTACTTTTTTAGCAATTTCTGGAGTAGAGCCTGAAGTGATTTTTAAAATCTTATCAATCGTATTTATTTTGTCACCCGGATTAATCCGCTCTGGAGAATAACCTGCAAAAAAATCTTGATTGAACACAAGGCCTGATTCTTTTTCTAAAACAGGAATACAATCTTCTTCTGTTGCCCCTGGATACACCGTAGATTCGTAAATAACAACATCTCCTTTTTTTAATACATTTGCTACCGTTTTACTGGCTGCAAGTAAGGGTGTTAAAACAGGTGTATTGTTTTTATCTACCGGAGTAGGCATCGTAATTATGTAATAATTGCAGTCTTTTATAACTTGGATATCTGTAGTACAAAACAAACCTTTCTCACTCGTAGAAGCCTCGACTAATACTGTTTTTAAAGCATCATGTGCAACTTCTAACGTACTGTCTTTACCAGCCATTAATTCGTTTACCCGTTGTTGGTTGATATCAAAACCTACCACAGCATATTTTGTTGCGAACAGTCTTGCTAGTGGCAAGCCAACATACCCTAAACCTATCACAGCGATTTTTATCTCTTTCATGTTTCTATATTTCTAGTAACTAACGCGTTTAAATTTAATTAAAAATGATACACGTACAAAACTAGTTTAATCTATTTTTAATACTGCACAATTAAGAACCAGCCTCTCTGTCATTTTTAGCTTTAAAAAAAAATGAAGTCAAAGCAAAGTTAAAGATTTCTGCGCTATTTACCATACATTTTAATCTTCATATCGTTACACAAAGGAAAGCAGCTTTAGAAATAATACAGTACCGCACACAATATGTGATTTAGAATTAAGAAAACCGATGCAAACGCAACACCAACTTCCTAAAAACGCAAAAGTGATTGAAAAATTGCAATGAGGGATTCAAAACAAAAAATACTGCCGACATTCAACAGGTTTCAATTGACATAGGTAATGAGGAATGCCATATTCCTTAAAGAAACCGCTACTGTAAATACAATCCTTAAGAGCTGCGCTCGTAGCGTATTTTTTGTTTTAAAAAAATGATAAAACGAGCTTCTCATTTTTTTAAAACAAAAAATCCTGATGAAAAATTCATCAGGATTGTAATTGATGTGGGCAATGAGGGATTAAAAAGTTCCTAAATACATAATTTAGACAAAGCTATTAAAGGTTAATTACAGTCCAAAGATATTGTGACGCCAGAATCAAACTCCCAATTATAATTAGAGTCATTATTCTCAAGTGCATCTAATTGCGTTGCATTCACTTTTATACAATTTAAATCAGGGTTTTGTGACACATTTAACTCCACTAAGTTTTCACACATTGATACATCTAAAACCCCTTGCAAATTACTATTATTAAACAAAACCGTCTCTAATAACGTGTTGTTGCTAAAGTCCATGGAAGTAATATTATAAGTAAAATTCAGGCGTATTTCCTTTAAATTAGGATTATTACTTATATCAACAGAGGTTAACTTATTATCATATAAATCAAGAAAGGTAAGCTGAGTTAAATTAGAAATATCTAAATATCCTCCTTCTCCAATGTAACCATTAATGTAACACATTGGTATTGAAAGAGCAGTAAGTTTATTATTATTTGAAAAATCAAGCTCAGGATTTACCTCATTACTATCGATAGAAATAATTTCTAAATTAGGATTTCCACTTGTATCTAATTTATTAAAAGTGTTGAAGTTTGCATAAAAGGTTCTTAATTGAGTGTTTTGGGTAATGTTAATACTATCTAAATTTTGCCCCATTAAATTAAGGTTCTGTAAATTTGTAAGCTCTTCAATTCCTGCTAAGTTGCTTAATCTATTCGTAAATCTTGTGTCAAAATCCCAAAAGTCAAAAGTACTATTCTGAGTCCAGTTATCTGTTCCTTCAATTGTGACAGTAGCAACTGAACTAATATTTGAGGTTATTACGTAATCATCCATTTCATTATCAAAACCAGCATCAATTAAATAAGATTCTAAATTATCATCTGGGATATATGTAAGGTTTGAAGCATAGGACTCTTCTTCAAAACCATCCAATAGCTGAACACACAAGCCTTCTACAGATATTACCCCCGTAAACCCTCCATTATCATCTATTGCAACGTCATATATTTGACCAATTGTAGTTACTGAACCTCCTGATTCATTTACAAATAATGTTATAATACTATTTTCCTGATCTAATGTATAGCTCCCAAAAATTACATAATTACAGGTGCCATTCTCGTCAAGTGTATAAAGCTTAAATGTAGAATTACTCTCCTCAAAAATTAAAGAATGAATATTACATACATCTGAAAATGTTAATGATTGTACAGTCCTAGAATACGTATTATTTTCAGAATCCATATCAGTCTCCAAATGTGTACTCATTTCGATTGTATATGTTCCAGGCTGGGATAAATTTGCTGTAGTAGCAAAATCAAAGTATGTAAAATCTACAGATGCCAACGAGTCTGAAATTGTATAGGTTTCAAAAACTTCTTCCCCAAACGCTTCAGCTTCATATGCTATCTTGTAGGACACTAAAAACTCATTAAAGATTGGTAAATAACCGTAATTACCAATAACAGCGGTAATTGTTTCATTTTCGGATAACTCACCACTTAAAGGCAATACTGCCTCTTCTAAAACCCCAACATCTATTGAGTCGTTATACGTCTTTTGCACTAAACGAACTCCTCTTTTGTCAGTTTTTTTTCTTTGTGTTGTTCTTCCTAACACTTTATTTTCGTTAAATTCCCACTGACCAGAAACATCAATCACATCCACAAGCGGAAAAACGTTTCCACTAGGACCAGGAGTGCTTCCACTGGAATCATAATCACTGCATCCAAACATTATGCTTAATCCTAAAACTGTAATAAGTAAATTTTTCATATTTATTTTTTCTTTCAAGTGTTAAATAACGTTGAATAAAGTTGAATAAAGTTGAATAAAGTTGAATAAAGTTGAATAAAGTTGAATAAAGTTGAATATTAAAATAAATTATTACGTAAATCAATTGAACATTTAATAAAAAGTACATTCACAAATTTATTTTATGTTCACTAAAATACAAGTTGTCTCTAATTCAATTAAAAAATTCAATTTTAAATTTTTAAGTAAGTAGTCTCTTTTGTTGAATTTAAATTTTAAGAAGGACTTGACATGAACTAAAGATTGATTGTACTTCTCAACAGATACTTGCTTCACCTCTATATGTACCAATTGCTGAATTCTATTGATGTGATAGTCAAAAGCATCCAATAATATTCTTTCAGAAGCAGTTCTTTTACCTACAAATTGATTGTAGACATCAGCTGCACTAAACTCATCGTCCTTAACTTGAAGCAATAAAAAAGCCCTATTAATTTTTGATTTAATAAGGCTTAGTTGAGTATTGATGTGATTGTTTTCATCATTAGGTGGTTTCGCAAGTTGATACTTACTATACCAATAATTAGGATTTATAAATTGCCCTGTGGCAAATTGTTTTCTTTTACCTAAATAGGTGACTCTGCGTTGTAACGGTAAAGTACCGTTAATTCTAGTTTTATTCTTTTTCAGAACATATAATATATTTAATTTATGAGTTTTCATAGTCTAATTAGTTTATGATTTTTGAATAGATTGAAATGAACCCCTATTAAGAAAAGAGACCCCTTTTTGAATACCTTATAGTAACTGTACTTTGGAATGTATATAAAAATGCAGATGCTGTATAATTAAGATAATCACTGAATTCACTGGTAATAGGAAAGTTTTGAGCATAAAAAAATCCTACTATTTCTAGTAGGATTACAATTGATGTGGGCAATGAGGGATTGTAGATCCCCGACTGAAACCGCTACTGCAAATACAATGCCTATGAGCTGCGCACATAGCGTATTTTTTGTTTTAAAAAAATGATAAAACGAGCTTCTTATTTTCTTTAAAACAAAAAATCCTGATGAAAAATTCATCAGGATTGTGATTGATGTGGGCAATGAGGGATTCGAACCCCCGACCCTCTCGGTGTAAACGAGATGCTCTGAACCAACTGAGCTAATTGCCCTTAGCGGTTGCAAATATAATACGGATTTTCAATTAACCAAACAAAAATCGAACTTTTATTTAAATAATTTCTGCAACCACAAATGTACTGCCACCTACATAAATTATATCTTGCTGATTTGCATTTAGTAACGCACTTTTTAAGGCTAATTTTACAGAAGAATATTTTTCTCCAACCAAGCCAAATTTCTTTGCATTTGCCTCTAAAACAACTTCTGAAAGCCCTCTTGATATTGCGGGCTTGCAAAAATAGTAGTCTGCACTGCATGGAAAGAGCGGTAGAATAGTTTCCAACTTCTTATCTGCAACAACACCCAATACAATGTGTAATTTTTTAAATGGTTCTTTTTTAAGTTGATTTAAAACAATTGCCAATCCTTCTTTGTTATGAGCCGTATCACAAATTACTTTTGGATGTTCCTGTAAAATCTGCCAACGTCCTTTTAAATTCGTGTTTTTTACCACGTTCAGCAATCCATTTTTAATATTTTCTTGAGACACTTCGTATCCTTTTAATATTTTAATTGCAGCTACTGCAGTTTTCGAGTTTTGTATTTGATAATCTCCAACCAAATCAGATATATAAGTTTCTGACGCATCTGAAGCAAAATAAATTGGCGCACTTTCTTTGACTGCCTTCGCAATAAAAACCTCCCTAACAGCAGCTTGCTCCTCCCCTATAATAACTGGAATATTCTTTTTAATAATCCCCGCTTTTTCAGATGCTATTTCCGGCAATGTTTCTCCTAAAAACTGTGTATGATCTAATCCTATATTCGTAATAACAGCAACTTCTGGTGTAATACTATTTGTAGAATCTAACCTTCCTCCTAAACCAACTTCAATAATTGCAATGTCTACTTTTTCTGAAGCAAAATAATCAAAGGCCAAACCAACGGTCATCTCAAAAAAAGACATCTTTTGTTGTTCTAAAAAATCTTTATTCCCATTTATAAATTCTACTACTTTTTCCTCTGAAATTTCTATTCCATTTATTCTAATTCTCTCTGTAAAATTTTTTAAATGTGGAGATGTATACAAACCAACTTTATAACCTGCTTCCTGCAAAATGGAGGCCAATATGTGACTGGTAGATCCTTTTCCGTTAGTGCCAGCAACATGGATAGACTTGAATTTTTGCTCTGGGAAATCCAGCTCCTTAGACAGAGCTAAAATATTGGTTAAATCTTTTTTAAAGGCAGTTTTACCCTCATTTTGGTACATTGGTAATTGCACAAACATCCAATCTAAGATTTCTTTATAGGTCATAAAATATTAAAATAACTGTTGTTTGTAGCTCATTAAAGAGCACAATAATGGAAGTGTAAAAATACAAGATTATTTAGACAAAGAAAACTTATAAATAATAGTTCCTGTTTGAATTTTAGGTGCTGCTCCATCTGAATTCCAAATCGTACTTAAAGCAGCTTCTTTTGCAGGTTTTAACAAGCAAGCTGCAGTATTTGTAGTTCCTTTTACTCCTGGGATAGCACTCACTACTTTTCCGTTCTTTGCTACAGTAATACGAACTACTACAACACCTTCTTCTTGGCAATCTGGTTGCTTTTTCGGTGTAGATAGTGCTTTTCTTCCTGCTAAATTGTAATTTCCACCAGTACCACTTCCTGTATTTCCATAATATTTAGATGAAATTGGTTCGCCATCTTTATCTCCTTTAGCACCATCAATACTATCATCTCCTTCTCCTTTTGGTTTTCCATCGGATGAATTACCATTTAAAAGTTTATTTAAAGCATCTAAGTTTTCTTTGGATGGTTTTGGTTTTGTTACCACTTTGGGAGTTTCTTTCTGAACAACATCTTCCACAAGCGTTGGCTTTTCTTCCGCTACTTTTCCTACTATTGGAACTTCTTTAGTAGTTTCTTCTGTAATAATTTTTTCCTCTAGTGTCTCTTTTATGACTTCTTTTAAAGGTGCAGTAACTGCTGTTGTTTTTAAAACTTCTTTGGGTGCAGTTTTCTTAGATTTTAATACCGATACTCCAGAACCTACATTTCCATCTCCAAAATTAATAGCCAAACCATACTCTTCTGGAGGATCTAAATATTGCATTCCAAAATTAAAAATTCCAAGAATAAATAAGATCAAGATCACAGCAGTTATTGCAGCTGACTTTCGTTTATGTTGGGTATCTAAAACAGACATATTATTTACCTTTTACGGCTAAAATCATTTTTAATTTGTTTCTATTTGCAATATCAATAACCTTCATTATATTTCGATAAGGCACTTCCTTATCTCCACGAATTATAATTGTTTTCTGCTTATCTGTACCTATTTTTTTTAAAATCTCACTTTCTAAATTTGTAG
>Ga0308004_10000564_pt1 | contig 17486 bp, 15 predicted proteins | sample Neamet38_FD_203156 | JGI IMG/M metagenome (GOLD analysis project Ga0308004, IMG submission 203156) | Marine microbial communities from water near the shore, Antarctic Ocean - #38 | ecosystem: Environmental > Aquatic > Marine > Unclassified | place: Southern Ocean | collected 2014-06-06 | reverse complement strand
TTTCCAATCTCGCTGCAGGCGTTGTTGTGGGTAAAATTGGTAGCGCTACAGCCACTTTAAATGAAATCATTGAATACGAATCAAGTTTGAATAAATCCACCAGCGACGAGCACATTAAAACGCTTGACGAAATTACTCTTTTAAGTAAAGAATTAAAAGTCAGAGATAAAAAAATTATCTTTACCAATGGCTGTTTTGACATCATACACGCTGGCCATGTACGCTACTTAGAAACCGCCAAAAGTTATGGTGATATCCTAATATTAGGGCTCAATTCTGACAGATCCGTCACCGCACTTAAAGGAAAAAATCGCCCCATTAATGCACAATTAGACCGAGCTTACATATTGGCAGCGCTTGAGGCAGTTGATTATGTCGTAGTGTTTGATGAAGACACGCCGTATGATTTAATAAAAGCCATAAAACCACATACTTTAGTAAAAGGCGGAGACTACGAAGGAAAGCAAGTAATTGGCCAAGATATCGCTGATGAACTGAAACTGGTTCAGTTTGTTGATGGCAAAAGCACCACCAAAACCATTGAGAAAATCCAACAAGGAAAGTAGTCATGAAATCTATTATTGAATTTGAATTTAATGAGCACTTAAAAACAGCTCAAGCAACTTTAAATTACATTGCTGAACCTCTTGAGATTGCCGCTAATCTGTGCATTGATAGCCTTCAGAATGGTGGAAAAATCTTAATATTTGGCAATGGCGGGAGTGCCGCTGATGCACAGCACATCGCTGCAGAACTAGTTGGAAGATATAAAGTTGAGCGCAAAGGTTTGCCAGCTATCGCCCTAACCACGGATACTTCAGCACTCACCTCAATTGGCAATGATTATGGCTATGATCGCGTATTTGATCGCCAAGTAGAAGCCTTAGCAAATGAGGGCGATGTAGTTATTGGCATTAGCACGGGTGGTAGCAGTAGAAATGTCATTAACGGCCTTCACACAGCAAAAGATTTAGGCTGTAAGCTCATTGGCTTTAGTGGTCGAGATGGTGGCGAGATGAATAAATTATGCAATGTTAACTTAGTGGTGCCTGCTGAGGATACTCCACGCATTCAAGAAATGCATATTATTATCGGGCATACGATTTGCCATTTAATTGATCTAGAATTTAGTCGTTGAAGTTTTTTCTTTAGAGGGACTTAACCGAATCCAGTACATCTACTGCTTTAATGAGCTTCATGCAATCATGATGCCCTAATGGGCAAGTACGCTTCATGCAGGGCTGGCAATCTAGATTTTTCTTTACAATTAAACTTTTTTCATTCATCCATTGCGATGTTTCATCATATTTAGTCGGGCCAAAAATCGCCACCGTTGGCACTTCAAAAGCTGCTGCCACATGCATCGGGCCACTATCACCTGTGATAAATAAATCAAGATTAGAAATGTGATTAATTAACTCCGGAATGGTAGTTTTTCCTGCCAAATTTTTATAATTTTTAACGTCTTTTTTGATAAGTAATTTTTCAATATCTAGTGCAATATCTTGCTCATCTGGCCCGCCAAAAATCACTATATCATACCGATCTGATAATTCACTAGCCACTTTAACAAATTCTTCAGGATACCAACGTTTGGCACTGCCGTACGATGCACCAGGGTTGATACCAACAGTCTTCTGAGTTGATGATTGAGAGTTGATGGTGCGTAGCAATAATTTTCCTGGTGGAAAATTAATATCTAGACTGTCATTGATAAAATCGTTGTATTTTTCTACTTGATGGCGGTTTTGATACTTGTTTTTATCGAATTGATACTTGTTTTTGGCTGATATTAAAAATTTCAGAAATTTTGTACGAAATGAACTTCTAAACGAGAAAAAATAATCAAATTCACCTAAATTTCTTGCAGTTTTGTATAAAACTCTATATTTCTTATCTAAAACCACTGTTTTAAAAAATTTTGGATGATTTTTCATCGCTTCAACCGATACAAAAGAGCCGATAAAGGTAATTTGAACGTCATTGTTAAAATTTACGATATTTTCGATCGCCGGCGTTGCCATTACACAATCTCCCAACCAAGTCGGTAGCTCAATTAATATTCTCATAGCTTGATTTTTTGATACAAACTTATATGCTCTTCCGCCAGGTCATCCCAGCTATTTCCAATAGTTTCAGCTTGTTTTTGATTGGATAATTCATCAAGACAGGCTGAAGCCCACACATCATTTGAGCTATCAATATTAATAACCTGCCCAGATTTTTCATTAACTTGACTTGCTATGCCACACTGATCAGACACAACAACACGGGTGCCTAGATTGCTAGCCTCCGCAATGGCCATGCCATAAGGCTCCATTTTAGCGGGGTGCAATAATAAGCCCGCACCTTCTAATACTGGTTGAGAATCACTCCACCCAAGTAAATCATAACCCCAATCCCAGTTCTTAAACAAATACTCTATTTCTTTCTTCTTTGGCCCAACTACCAAAAATTCAATATTTTTATTAGTTTTTTTTATTATTTCAACAATAGCAATGGCTTTTTTCAAGCCCTTTCTTTCCCACTCCCTCCCAATAAAAACAATTATATTTTGATCTTTTTTAAAGGTTTTGTTGTTCTTGTGTACCGCTGGAAAAGCAGGGTTTAATAATCGATTTTTTAGGCAGGGGTAATAAGATCTCAATTGTTTAGAAATATATTCTGAATTGGGCAAGACGAATTGAACATTGTTAGCGCATAACTCTCTCTTTTCTAAAAAAAGCCACACTTTAACCCTAAGCGACATTCTCTTCCACCAAGGCTTTTGATATACATTTGCAAAGGGAGGGCCGTGAAATGTTGTCACTTGGTGAAATGAGGTTCTTTCATGTGAGTGAACAATCCATTTATCGTTTGCATGCATCTTCAACCATTTGGAAGCTCGGTTTGAAAACTTAACCATTGAAACCCATCTAGGTTTCGGAAAAGAAGAGGCTACTTTATGTACTTCAATTCTATCATCAAAACAAATGTCCGAATATTCGCACAATATATGTACAGAAACCCCTTTGCTTGCCAATGAATGGGCCAACTCCCAGACATATTTTTCCATGCCGCCATCAATAGTAAATCTTCGAACAATGAACAATACTTCTAGTGACATAACATCCTTTAAATTTTCGCTTCAAAGTAGTGTTTTTTACTAATTTCAATATTAAATTTATCTTCTATTTTTAGTCTAATTCTATTTCTTTTATCTCTTCTAGTTAACTTGTAGCCAGGGTTAGGAATAAAATCACGTTCAGCGCTATTTTCCAGCCAACCATTCATAATTTCTGGATGAGAGCCATTAAAAATTCTTAATGATTTAGGGTCTATATCACCATAACCTTTAAACTTAGGTGGTTTGGAGTTCCAATACTTGCTAACCTGCTCAACCTTTTCCTGCATGTTAGAAATACTTCTAACATGTCCATAATGATATACATTAGCGCCAGCGTGCTTAGCCATGGGGTATCTGCCTTTTTTATTCTTATCCATAACAACCCAAAACAACCCATCTGGTGCATAACTTCTAATACTATTTTTTATAATCCTAGGGGCTCGCCTATATCCAGTAACACCTAAATGGTCTGAATCACCGTAAAAATGAAAAAAATCAAAATATAATGCTTCAACTTGAGGGGTGTTTAAATATTTTTTCATATTAGATCGAATGTTTTCAATTTCATTCTCATGAAAAATTTCATCACCTTCAATATAAATAGCCCAATCTCCCGAACAATTAAACTGTGCAATCATCTTTTGTTGGCCATATACGTAGCCACGATCTCTCATTTTTTCATTCCATATTGATTGAATGATTCGTATTTTAGGGTTGTTAATTTCTCGTATCAATTCTAAAGTATTGTCATCACAATCTCCAACATTAACTATAAATTCATCAACCAACGGGAGTGCTGATTTAATTGACTCAATGAATGGATACCCAAGAATAACTCCATTTTTTATAAACGTAAACGCACTAACTTTCATATTTTTTTCCATTTATAAGGTGCATAGATAACAGCACTAAGTGCAGCAAACAATAACGACGTTGCATGAACTGACAAATAGGACTCGCCAAAATTTGCAACAAAAAATAAAATTGGTAAAGCTATGCCCAATCTTTTCATGGTTAGATTTGAGTTACTCAAAGCATGTTTAATTTGCACATAAAATAACCATAATAAACTCAAAAGACCAGTCAAACCAAATTGCACTAGCATCATAATATACATATTATGAGGGTTATTTGGAGCTTTAACTTCATGGGTATGCACTTTATGTGACTTATGCATCTCCATAGGAAGATCGCCCGTACCAACGCCTATTATTGGATTCTCTGAAAAAATATAAAAACCATTGATAGTAAAGGAAATCCTTTGTCCGACAGATGAAGTTTTATTCTGCTCATAATTCACTGTATTTTCAATAGCTAAATCAGCTCTTTGATGAAAAATATCACTATATTCATAAGCAGTAAAAAAAACACTCATACTAATGATTAAACTTGCAGCTGTCGCCTTGAAAAAATGTACATTAAAATATTGAAACGAAAGAATCCCAATTACTACAAGCAGCATAATTTGTCCAGACCTCCCCCCTGTGATAAACATGTTAACTGTCATTGTAAATAGAAAAATCCAATATATATATTTTTTTATACTCGAATGATTTTCATTAAAGATAGTATCGCTAGCAATTATATATATTGCAATTGCTAACAATGGATTATAAGTAATATGGGTCATAAATGGAGTTGGATTGACTGTTGTAGCATCGCCAAATGCAGGAATTAATTCAAACCAAATTCCATATGAAGTGATTTCAGATATGGTCATTGCCGATATAAATGCATAAATATAATATTTAACATGTTCCGATCTAACATACATCATAAAAATTGGCAGCATTAAAAACTTCCATTCTTTTTTAACAACATGCAGCCCCCATTCCATATCAAAAGTCCAAATTAGCCCAACAAGATGCAAACCAAAAAAAATTAAGCTGGCGATAGCAACCCTATTTGACTTTATAATATTAAATTGATTTTTGTAATCTCCATGGATAAGAAAAAATATTAATACTAATCCAGAAATAATACTCCCCATTGCCGTAGAGAGAGGAATACAAAACATTAATGCAATGATGAAATATGAATTTAATTTTGGTGAATTATTTTGAATATCAGTAAAATTTATATTTTTTATTCGATAAAAGGTTGTGATTATTGTCATAAATTTTTAATATTTGTATACAGTTTGATAAAAAACCCTCTAAATATATTGATGAATTCCTTTTTTACAGTAGATCGAATTACTAACAACTGAATCTTTGAGTATAGCATCATTATGACCTAAAGATTTCCTTGTGTTTTCATTATGAAATAAATGGTATTGGATCAGATTAAAATGAATATTTTTTCTAGCAACCCCTGCATTCATTAGCCGCACAACATACTCACTATCTTCTCTACCCCAGCCAATAAAATCTTCATTAAAACCATTAACTTTACAACAATCATTTTTGTAAAAAGACATGTTGCAAGTTTTAATCCCTTTCATGGAATTCTTTTTCTTTTGAAAAATATAAGAGAAAAAGTTAGAGTGTAATAAATTTTTTCTATTTCCAATCCCTGATTCAAAGAAAGAAAAGTTAATTTGATTTGAAGTAAGTACTTTATTGGTTTTCTTCTTGGATAGAAGAACTCTTGAGCCTTGTATAAAAAAACCCACCTGAGCATTTTTAACATGATCCAGAACAAATTTAGGATGCAAGATTACATCTCCATCAATTAAAATTATATAATCTCCGGACGCTTTTGCAATAGCCTTATTTCTGGATTTTGCCGCACGGAATCCACTGTCCTCTTGCCATGAATGAATAACAGGAATGTTAAAATTATGTACAAAATTATTCACTATTTTTTTAGTATTTTTATCACTACCATCATCTGCAATAACAACTTCATCTGGCAATAACTCCTGGTGCGCAACACTACTTAAAACCAAACTTAGTGCGTCAGGCCAATTATAAGTGGTCACAATTAAACTAACGCGCATTTTATTTAATTAATTTCAATAAGTATTAAAGTATTATAGTCAATTTAAATAACCACCAAATACAATGATTCAGACAAGGAATTTAATCTTTAAAGCAGTTAAGAACCTATAATCATGAAGATTTCAGTTTATATTATTGCTTACAATGAAGCGGAAAAGATAGGCGACTGTATTAATAGTGTTTTGTGGGCAGATGAAATTATCGTTGCTGATTCACATAGCACTGACGGCACTAGTGAGATTGCTAAAAATTTGGGTGCTAAAGTTGTACACATTCCTTTTAATGGCTATGGCGCCTTAAGAAACCAGGCGATTTCGCATTGCACAGGTGATTGGATATTTAGCCTGGACTCAGATGAACGATGCACAATTGAAGTTCGAGATGAAATATTATCTCTCATCGAAGATACGCCACTGGATATTTACCAAGTACCTAGGAAGAATTATTTTATGGGTAAGTGGATCAAGCATTCAGGCTGGTACCCTAATTTTAGACAGCCTCAGCTTTTTAGGAATGGCAAGATGAGTTATGATTTAAAGCCTGTTCATGAGGGTTACATTAGCCATAGTAATAAAGAAATTGGTGTGATAAAAAATATCATTTGGCAATTTCCTTTTAAAAACACGGAAGAAGTTATCCATAAAGCTAATCGATACTCAACTTTAGGTGTGGCAAAGCTTCAAGACAGAGGGAAGACTGGCAGTGTATTGGTGGCCTTTATTCATGGTTTTTGGTCGTTTATCAAGCATTATATCTTTAAGCTGGGTTTTTTAGATGGTGGTGCTGGCTTTGTAATTGCCTTTGGTAATTTTGAAGGCACATTTTATCGATATATCAAACTCACTGAAACTCAAGCCAACTGGAAGGCGCCCATTGTAGAGCCAATCCATAGAGACAGCTAATGATTGTCCCTATTATTTTATCTGGTGGCAGCGGTACAAGGCTCTGGCCACTTTCAAGGAAATTCCATCCAAAGCAGTTTATTAATTTGATTAACGACACCACACTGTTCCAAGATACAATTTTAAGGCTGCCTAAGGGTGTTACTGATCCGCTCATTATTTGCAATGAAGATCATCGTTTTTTGGCTGCAGAGCAATTGCGTCAAATTAATAAAAAATCCAACAGTATCATTTTAGAACCAATTGGTAAAAACACCGCGCCAGCAATTGCTCTAGCCGCATTAAAGTTTATCAATAATGCAGAAGATCCACTGTTACTAGTACTTTCAGCAGACCATCTTATTAAAAATACTGAGGCTTTTCATCAATCCATTAAAGTTGCTGAAAAGCTTGCGGAAAAAAATAAACTAGTGACTTTTGGTATTGTGCCTGATAAGGCAGAAACTGGCTATGGTTATATTAAGGCCAATATTGATAATACAGCTGATTATTATGCTATTCAATCATTCACAGAAAAACCCAATCAAGAAGACGCCAAAAAATATTTAGACTCTGGAAATTACCTATGGAACAGTGGCATGTTTATGTTTAAAGCTTCTGTCTATCTTCAAGAATTAAAAAAATTTGAACCTAAAATTTACACTGCTTGTAAAAAATCTTGCAAAAATGAATACAAAGATAAAGACTTTATACGCTTAAATAATGATGAATTTATTCAATGCCCTGATCAGTCTGTTGATTTTGCAGTGATGGAGCATACTAAAAATGGTGTGGTCATTCCTTTAGATGCTGATTGGAGCGACATTGGCTCATGGGATGCGTTATGGCATATTAAAGGTAAAGACAGTAATGGTAACGTTAGCGAAGGCGATGTTATTCTTGATCAAGTTGAAAACACCTATGCCTATAGCTCTAGTCGCTTAGTTTCTGTAATTGGCGTTTCGAATTTGGTGATTATCGATACGCAAGATGCTCTGCTAGTTACTGATAAAAAGTATGCTCAAAATATTAAAAATATCGTCAATCAACTAAAAAAAGAGAATCGCTCTGAAACTGAAAATCATAGAAAGGTTTTAAGGCCTTGGGGTTATTATGATTCAATTGATGCAAATACCGGCTTCCAAGTAAAAAGAATTTTGGTTAACCCGGGTGCAAAATTATCTTTACAAAAACACCGGTATCGAGCAGAGCACTGGGTTGTGGTTAAAGGTGTAGCTACAATTACTCGCGGCAATGATACGTTTACTTTGAAAGAGAATCAATCAACTTATATTTCTAAAGGGGAAGTGCATAGACTGGAAAATCAAGGAAAAACAAACTTAGAAATTATAGAAATACAAACGGGTGACTACCTAGGTGAAGATGACATTGTTAGACTTAAAGATGACTATAAAAGACTCTAATCGTCATAATATCTCCTTAAAAACCTTAACAATATCATTCACTTCAATCTCTTTAATTGAAAAATCATTCTTATTAATCTGATAAGGGTTAACCTTAGAATTAGATTCAAGAATCTGATTAATGTTAGTTGCATAAGTATTGCGATATCCGGGTGTTGAGCCAAATAGCGTAATAGACGGAACATTGAGTGCCCATGCCATGTGAGTTGGTCCGGTATCACCACCGATTACTAAATCCATTTTTTCGATAAATACTTTCAACTCATCTAGCGTTAATTTATCTGCAACCTGGACTGCTGGCGCAATTTTCTGAATTTGTTGCGCCATATTTTTTTCTGATTCATTGCCCCATAGTACAATAAAATTTGCATCTAATTCTTGAGCGATTTTAGCGTATTGCTCTGATGGATAAATTTTAGACTTGAAAGATGCGCCAGGAATTAGTGCAATGTTAGCCTCACTATCAGAGATTACACCAACTGGTATTTGGCTATTAGAAAATAAAAAAGGCTGTTTATTTAAAATCTCATTACGTGTAATCGTAATGCCTAGAGCACTAGCTATTACAGCAGTATTACGGTTGATAATATTTTCATCATAACCAATTTTGCAAGTATCTGTATAAAACCAAGCAGCAAATGATTCACGTAAGGAATTTTTATCAAAGCCAAAGGTTTTATCTGATGGGGTTATGCGGGACACAAGTGCAGATTTAATCAATCCTTGTAAATCAATGACCAGATCGTACCTTGGTAATTTTCTAAGTTTTTTAAATTCTTTAAATAGCAAGCTTAAAGATTTATTTTTCTTAGCTTGCTTAATATTAACCGTATGGATAGCATTGATATCAGGATTATTCATTAGGATATCTTTAAAGCCCTCTTCAACAATCCAGTCAATACTTGAGTCAGGCAAATGGCGCTTGATAAATTGCAACGCGACCATGGCGTGGATAATATCCCCTAAAGCAGAAAGTTTAACGATTGCAATTTTCATAAATTGTAATTTTACTACGACCTTCGCTCAATATATCAGTATGAGTGTTTAATGATATAATTCTTGCATTATTTTCCTATCCAAGATTTATGAGCGACAATACGCCAACTGATAAGCCGATTAACTTTATTCGTCATCAGATTAATGATGACCTAGATTCTGGATTACATTCATCTATTCAAACGCGATTTCCGCCTGAGCCAAATGGCTATTTACATATTGGCCATGCAAAATCAATTTGTTTGAATTTTGGCCTAGCAAAAGACTATAACGGCAAGTGCAATTTGCGTTTTGATGATACAAATCCTGCGAAAGAGGATATAGAATTTGTAGAATCGATCAAGGCTGATTTAGCATGGCTAGGTTTTGAATGGGATGGTGAAATTCAATACAGTTCTAATTATTTCCCAAAATTTTATGAGTATGCATGTGAACTGATTAACAAAGGCTTGGCGTATGTATGTTTTTTAAATGCTGAAGAAACTCGCGAGTATCGTGGCACACTTAAAGAAGTGGGGAAGAATAGCCCATATCGCGAAACTTCCATTGAAGAAAATTTAGCGCTACTTGCTAAAATGAAAGAAGGGAAATTCTCAGAAGGTGAGTGCGTACTTCGCGCTAAGATTGATATGGCCAGCTCGTTTATGTGCATGCGCGATCCAGCGCTGTATCGTATTCGCTTTGATAAGCATCATCAAACGGGCAATGAATGGCGTATTTATCCAATGTATGATTTTGCCCATTGTATTTCAGATGCAATTGAAAATGTTACTCACTCTTTATGCACATTAGAGTTTCAAAATAATCGACATTTGTACGATTGGATTCTTGAACATTTAGATGACTTTGACAAACCTAATCGCCCACATCAGTATGAGTTTTCAAGGCTTAATCTTGAATACACAGTTATGTCAAAGCGTAAACTTCAAAAATTAGTGGAAGATAGATTGGTAACTGGCTGGAATGATCCACGCATGCCTACGATTTCAGGATTGCGTAGGCGCGGTTATACGCCGGCCAGTATTCGTGATTTTATCGACCGTATTGGTATTTCTAAAGTTGATAGTATGACCGACATGAAAATCTTAGAAGATACTGTACGTGATGATCTTAATACGGTTGCACCAAGAACCATGGGCATCATTGATCCAATACGAGTAATTATTGAGAATTATCCTGAAGACAAAATCGAAACTTTGCAAGCGCCAATTCATCCTCAAAATGAAGCCATGGGTAAGCGCGAGATATTTTTCTCACGTGAGCTATTTATTGACAGAGCTGATTTTGAAGAAGTTGCGCCTAACAAAAAATTTAAACGCCTAGCAATTGACAAAGAAGTACGCTTGCGTAATGCTTACGTCATTAATGCCACTACTTTTGACACAGATTTTGATGGCAATATTACAACAGTGTATGCCACTTATGATGCAGATACACTAGGTAAAAATCCTACTGATGGTCGAAAAGTAAAAGGGGTTATTCATTTTGTAGAAGCCACTAAAGCCTTAAAAGCTGAATTTAGACTATATGATCGTCTATTTACACTTGAAAATCCGGGCAAAAATGATCATTTTGAGCAGTTAATTAACTCTGACTCACTTGTAAGCACCTATGGCGTTGTTGAGCCTAGTATGGCTAATGCTGAGCCGGAAGTGACTTATCAATTTGAACGTGAAGGATATTTTTGTCGTGACAATCAATCACCTGACGAAATCGTATTTAATAAGACGGTCAGTTTAAGAGATACTTGGAGTCATTAACCCAGCTCGCTTAACCAATCTGAAACTGTATCTATTTCGTTGTATTTAGTAAGGTCAATTTGTAATGGTGTCACTGATACGTAGTTATTATCAATAGCGTGAAAATCAGTGCCTACGCCATTATCTGCTTCCTTGCCATTTTCGCCAATCCAATATAAAGAGGCATCATCTTTGTCTTGAATGCTTGGTTCTGACATATGGCGCTTACCCAAGCGTGTGGTTTGAAAACCCTTAATACTCTCTATAGCAACATCAGGAATATTTACATTAAGCACAGTGTCGTGGGATAGTTGCGCATGAGATATATGGCCAATTAATTGCTTAGCGATAATACCAGCAGTTTCAAAATTTTCCCCTTGCCAGCTAGCTAAAGATATTGCCACCGATGGCAGACCTAAGAAACGCCCTTCTATCGCCCCAGCTACAGTGCCAGAATAGATAACATCATCACCCAAATTAGGGCCAAAATTAATACCCGTTACTACTAAGTCAAAATCATCTTCCAGAAAGCCGCACAGTGCTAGATGCACACAATCACTTGGTGTGGCATCAATACTATAAGTATTTTCGCTAATTTTTACTGGTTTTAGTGCTCTATTAAGAGTTAGAGAGCTACTCGCTGCTGATTTATTTTCACTCGGCGCCACAACTATTACGTCATGATCCTGTGATAAATATTTAACCAAAGTCTGAATGCCTTTGGCTTGATAGCCATCATCATTACTAACAAGGATTTTCATTAGGTAATATTTAGCGTAATTTGATCTTTTTTAACACCAACTTTAACCACACCACCATTTATTAGCTTACCAAATAAAAGCTCATCAGCCAATGGCTTGCGAATTTCTTTTTCAATAAGGCGTGACATCGGACGAGCACCCATTTGTGCATCATAGCCATTAATAGAAAACCATTTTCTAGCAGCGTCGGAGATAATAAGAGAAACATTTTTATCCTCTAAAGTAGCTTCTAGCTCAAATAAGAATTTATTCACCACATAAACAATTGTGTCTTTATTGAGTGAATTAAAGTAAATCACTTCAGACAAGCGGTTTCTAAATTCTGGGGTGAAAGTCTTTTTAAGTTCGCTTTCATAATCTAGCGCATGATCTTGCTCACTAAATCCAATTGACGCACGTTGAACACTTTGAGCGCCAACATTAGATGTCATTACTAGTATCACGTTTCTAAAATCAATTTCACGTCCATTAGCATCCGTCATCTTGCCGTTATCCATTACTTGTAAAAGAATATTAAACAAATCTGGGTGTGCTTTTTCCACTTCATCCAACAATAATACGGCATATGGATTAGAGTTAACTGCTTCAGTTAATAGCCCGCCCTCATCATAACCCACATAACCTGGAGGGGAGCCAATTAGCTTAGAAATAGAATGGCGCTCCATATACTCACTCATGTCAAAACGTAACAGTTTCACACCCATAATGCGTGCTAGTTGTTTACAAATTTCGGTCTTTCCTACACCTGTTGGGCCGGCAAACAAAAATGAGCCCATGGTTTTATCTTCTTGAGATAATCCAGAGCGAGCCAGTTTAATTGCCGTAGAAAGACTGCCCACAGCCTCATCTTGACCAAAAACACCCAGCTTTAATTCTTCTTCTAAATTTTTAAGTAATGACTTATCATCATTTGTTACTTGGCGTGATGGAATACGAGCAAGTTTAGCGACAATATCTTCAATATCACTAACACCGATATTAATCTTACGCTTAGACTTTGGTTGAATTTGCTGCAACGCACCTACTTCATCAATAACATCAATAGCTTTATCCGGCAAGCGACGATCATTAATATAACGATGTGATAGCTCAACTGCAGATTCTAATGCCGCTGCTGAATACTTCACTTTGTGGTGATCTTGATAATATTTTTTTAAACCCTGCAAAATCTTAACCGTATCACTAATCGAAGGTTCTTCAATATCAATTTTTTGGAATCGACGAGTCAACGCATGATCTTTTTCAAATACTTTACGAAACTCCTCAATGGTTGTGGAACCCATACATCTAAGTGATCCATCCGCCAAAGCGGGTTTAAGCAAATTAGATGCATCAAGTGACCCACCAGAAACGCTACCTGCACCAATCATAGTATGAATTTCATCAATAAATAAGATGGCGTGTGGAATTTTGCCTAAATCAGTCAAAACTGACTTTAAGCGCTTTTCAAAATCACCTCGATACTTTGTGCCGGCAATCAAAATACCGATATCTAGCGAATAAATACTCGCTTCTTTTAAGACCTCTGGCACTTTACCATCAACAATTTTTTTAGCAATCCCCTCAGCAATAGCAGTTTTTCCGACGCCTGCTTGGCCAACAAATAATGGATTATTTTTGCGACGACGAGATAACACTTGAACGGTTCGTAAAACCTCTTCTTCACGACCTAATAGCGGATCAATCTTTCCTGCTCTTGCTTTTTCACATAGATCAACAGTATAGGTATCAAGAGAAGATTTTTTAGGTTTTTGAGTTTTATCTTCAATTTCAGCATTCTCTTCGATCACTTCAGGCTCTCGATTAGCAATCCCTTCCATAACCTCTAGACGAGAAATATTGTTAAGCTTTAGCAAATAAACCGCATGTGACTCTTTCTCTGACAAGATACTCACCAAAACATTCATGGCATAAACAGTATTCTTTTGTGCAGATTGTGCCTGGTAAACGCTGCGTTGTAAAACTCTTTGAAAGCCAACTGTTGGTACAATATCAATTTCAGAATCTTGAGCAATTAGTGGCGTGTGTGAATCAATATACTCTTCCAGCTCTTCACGAACCTCGTCGAGATTAACGCGTTTATTACGCAAAAAAGTAATCACTTCGTCAATATTCAATAAAGCGAGGAGCAAATGCTCAACAGTTACAAACTCAAGTCGATTATTACGAGCCTGAGTCATGATAAAGTTAATTTCTTGTTGTAGTCCTGATTCAATCATAGTATCTCTATTATAAATTAGTCGCTCAATTCGCGCAAAACGCACATAAGTGGTTGTTCATTATTCCTAGCAAAATCCGTTACTTGGGTTACTTTTGTATTAGCAATATCATGCGAATAAGTGCCACATACTCCTTCCCCATCTACATGAATTTTAATCATAATTGCATTTGCCGCTTCTTCGTCTTTGGAAAAAAACCTCATTAACACAGCCACTACAAACTCCATGGTTGTATAGTCATCATTTAGCAATAAAACCTGAAATCTTTTAGGTTTTCCCAACTTAGGCTTGGCAATTTTAGTTTTTAATTCTTCCATTTTATTGAGCTGATTTTCTTTTAAGTAAAATATAAACAAAGACTAAAACGATTAAAGTAGGAGTAGATGCAACCAAGAAGTGATTGTAATCAAATCTAAGGGATAATACCCCCCCAATTCTTGAGAATAATTCAAAAAATAAACTCAAGGCCACTCCTAGAAAAATTTTCTTACCTAATGACGCATCCCGTAGTGATCCAAAAATAAACAACATCGAGAAAATAATCATTGCTATCAGTGTGAATGGCTTAACAAGCCTCTTGTATAACTCAACTTCAAACGGGTCTGATGCCAATCCATTTTGCATTAAAAAATTAATTTGGTTATATAAATTCCAAGTAGATAATTCACGAGGCTTTTTGCGTAAACTGCTAACAAACTCTTGATCAAACGCAACTGGAACTTTATATTGAGTTAATTGATCAACATTAAAGTTGTTAAATTTCTGACCTTCACTTTGATCAATTTGATAGAGATCAATCTTTTCTAGCATCAAATTTTCACCATCAAATAGCGCATTATCAGTCTGCCCAACTGACGCTAATGTCTTATTATTCTTTAGATTAATTAACATTACATCACTAAATAGATGCCCATCAAAGTTTTTACCAACATGAACTATTGATTGATTTTCTTTTACCCAGAATCCTTGTTGATTTTTGGCCAAAATATTATGCCCAAACGCTTGAGCTCGAGAATTTTTCGCAGCTTGATTGGTTACAGGTGCAAGGAATTCACCGATTAGAGTCGATATAACAATAAATACCAGTGCTGTCTTTAAGACAATCTTAGTAATATTCATAATTGAAATACCTGAACTTCTGATAACAATTAGTTGCGAAGTTCCAGCTAAATGCCCTAATGCCAGAAGTGTACCAAGAAGAATAACCACAGAAGAATGTCCAGAGACTACATCTGGCAATTTCAAAGAGATATAAATCATCGCCTCAGAAATCGTGTAATTTGCTTGCCCAATTTCATTGACTTCATTTAGAAAACTAAAAAACGAGTAAACCCCTACCCAAATCAGCATAACAGCTAAAGTATAAAAAGCCATGGTTTTAATAATATATCGATCTAGAATTTTCATTAAAATAAGGGGTTCTTTCAGGTTTAATTAATCAATGACACTATTATGACAAATATTCACAGCGATAAAATCCTTATTCTTGATTTTGGCTCTCAATATACGCAACTCATTGCCCGTCGCGTAAGAGAAATTGGCGTGTATTGTGAATTATTTCCATATGATGTAGATGTGGCTTTTATTAAAGAATTCAACCCTAAGGGCGTTATCCTATCTGGCGGACCTGACACAGTTACTACTGATGATTCAGCCAGAGCGCCGCAAATCGTGTTTGATCTAGGTGTGCCAGTTTTAGGTATTTGCTACGGTATGCAAACCATGGCAATACAACTTGGTGGTAAAGCCACATCAGCTGACAAGCATGAATATGGTTTTGCAAAAATTCGTGCTCGTAACCACTCTCCACTCTTAAATGATATCACTGATGATGTCAACGACCAGGGTCATAGCTTGCTTGATGTGTGGATGAGTCACGGCATTGAAGTTAACGAATTACCAAAAGGCTTTAAACTCATTGCATCAACTGATAATTGTGCCATTGCTGGATTTGCCAATGTTGAAAAACACTATTATGGTTTACAATTCCACCCTGAAGTTACACATACCAAACAAGGAAAGCACATACTTGATCGCTTTGTTAGTGGCATTTGTGACTGCGAGAACAACTGGACTACTGACAATATTATTACTGATTTAGTTCAAAGTCTTAAAGATCAAATCGGCAGTAGAAATGTTTTGCTAGGCTTGTCAGGCGGTGTTGATTCATCTGTGGTAGCGGTATTACTGCATCAAGCCATTGGCGACCAACTCACTTGTGTGTTTGTCGATAACGGTCTATTGCGCCTTAATGAAGGTGACGAGGTTATGCAAACTTTTGCCGACAACATGGGCGTTAAAGTCATTCGTGCTAATGCTCAGAAAAAATTCTACGATGCTCTTGCCGATGAAAATGATCCTGAGAAAAAACGCAAAATTATTGGTCATGCATTTATCGAAGTCTTTGAAGAAGAAGCTAAATACCTTGATGATATTAAATTTTTAGCACAAGGTACCATCTACCCAGACGTAATCGAATCAGCTGGTGCTAAATCAGGCAAAGCCAAAGTGATTAAATCACACCACAATGTTGGCGGTTTGCCAGAAGATCTAAAATTTGAATTGGTTGAACCCTTAAAAGAACTGTTTAAAGACGAAGTTCGTACCATTGGCGTAAAGCTGGGCATTCCTGCGCACATGCTTTACCGTCATCCATTTCCAGGCCCTGGCTTAGGTGTAAGAATCTTAGGTCAAGTGAAAGAAGAATATGCTGAAATTTTGCGCGAAGCAGATGCGATCTTTATGGATGAATTATATAAAAATGATTTATACGATAAAGTTAATCAAGCTTTTGCAGTTTTTTTACCAGTCAAATCGGTTGGTGTCACTGGCGATGAACGTCGCTATGATTATGTCATTGCACTTAGAGCCGTAGAAACCATTGATTTTATGACCGCTCGTTGGGCACATCTGCCATACGATTTTCTAGATCATGTTTCTAATAGAATCATGAATGAAATTTCGCGTGTTTCGCGCGTAGTCTATGATATTTCTGGAAAGCCACCTGCCACTATTGAGTGGGAATAGTAGATTTAGCTACAGACCCTTCTGCTAAAGAATATTAGCTCGTAGCGCGCTATAGCTTGGATTTTATGGGTTAAATAAAATAAAAAACTTAAGTCAATATGCTTTATTTAACTTGATATAAATCAAGAAATAGTTTTGTCCGTAAAAATAGACTAAAATAATAATTATTCTCTAATTTAATAAGTCTTTCTTATTAATAGAATTAATAACTACTTAAAAGGAAAAACCATGAATAAGAAACTTAACATAGCGATAGCAGCTTTTTTTTTAGCAACGGCATCAATAGCAGCAACTGAAGACGACAGTAAATATTATGTTGGAATTGGTGGAACAACTGATTCAGGTGGTAAATATACTCGAGAAGGTGAGCCATCTGAAGATAGTAAAACAA
>Ga0308004_10000561_pt1 | contig 17515 bp, 19 predicted proteins | sample Neamet38_FD_203156 | JGI IMG/M metagenome (GOLD analysis project Ga0308004, IMG submission 203156) | Marine microbial communities from water near the shore, Antarctic Ocean - #38 | ecosystem: Environmental > Aquatic > Marine > Unclassified | place: Southern Ocean | collected 2014-06-06 | reverse complement strand
TACAACAGAAATAAATTCAGTAACCGATAATCCTACAATTTTTATTGGTGAGGATAAAATAATTTCAGGTGGTAATTTCCATGGGCAACCTTTGGCTATGGCTATGGATTATTTAGCGATTGGACTTTCAGAATTAGGTTCTATTTCAGAAAGAAGAACTTATCAATTGATTTCAGGGGAAAGAGGATTGCCTGCATTTTTGGTAGCTGAACCTGGGCTTAATTCAGGAATGATGATTCCACAATATACGGCAGCAAGTATTGCAAGCCAGAATAAGCAGTTATGTACGCCTGCTTCAGTAGATTCTATCGTATCATCAAACGGACAGGAGGATCATGTTAGTATGGGTGCTAATGCAGCAACAAAACTGTATAGGGTTGTAGAAAATACTGAACGTATTTTAGCTATTGAACTTTTAAATGCTACTCAGGGTATTGCTTTTAGAAATGCAAAATCTTCTGATTTTATTGAAGGGATTTTGGATATTTACAGAGATGAAGTTGCCTTTTTAGATAGCGATAGGCTTTTACATGATGATATTGAAAGATCAATAGGTTTTTTGCAAGGTCTTTCAGTTGATGATGAATTGCTTTAAAGTCTAATTCGTAAAAACATATTCCAATATATTAGCTCCCATTTGCAAGGCTTCTAGTCGGATTTGTTGACTGTCATTATGTACTTCTGCATCTTCCCATCCATCTCCAATATCTGATTCAAAAGTATATAAACAGACTAAGCGTCCATCAATAACAATACCAAATGCTTGTGAAGGGCTTGCATCATGTTCATGAATTTTTGGTAAACCATTTTTGAATTCATATTTACCATGAAAAATAGGATGGTTAGTTGGCAGTTCTATTAAATTAGTTTCTGGAAAAATCTTTTTTATTTCTGTACGTACAAAAGGGTCCATTCCGTAATTATCATCAATGTGTAGGAAGCCGCCAGCCAATAGATAGTTGCGTAAATTTTCAGTCTCACTAGCACTGAAAACTACATTTCCATGTCCTGTCATGTGTAGGAAAGGATAGTTGAATATATCGCTACTTCCAACTTCTACTGTTGCAGGTTCTTTTTTTATGTTTGTTCCAATATTTTCGTTTGCAAAAGAAATGAGGTTGGGTAGGGCAGTAGGGTTGGCATACCAATCGCCACCACCATTGTACTTGAGTATGGCTATTTCATAGGTGTTTTGCCCAAAAGTAAATAGGGGGAGGAAGAATAAAATAAGAATTTTCAATTTCACTAGTCAACTTTCTTTAATGAGATGATTTCCTTGTAGATGAATATTTTTCTTTTTCCTTTTGTAGTTTTAATTTCAAACCTATCAGACCCATGGATTACGAATATGCCAATGTATGTCTTGAAAGATGTTTTTACTTCAACTTTATCATTTAAATGTATAGATGCTTTAAGTTCATTAATTTGATTTTTTTTATTATAATTTTCTAACTGAATTCCTAGATTATTTGAGCTATGATTATTATTAACGATATTAGTTTTTACTTTCTTTAATAACTCAGATTGATTATTACTAGAATAGAATTCTATTACATCAGCAGTTATAAAAACTTTATTATGCATCCAAAATAATGAATAAGTTTTTTTATTGTCATAAGCTATGTTTGTTAATGTTTGGTTGGACTTTAGATTTGCTTCTTTTTTTAATTCATTTAGTGCTGTATTGTTTAGTCCGACACCTTTTGTGTCCCCACCTAAACCTAGAAAGTATGATTCGCTATGTGAACCTAAAACAGATTTTATATATTTAAAATTAGTTGGTTGATAATTAAATGGAGGTACTATATATCCATTAGAAAGCGACACACAGGAAGATAATGAAATTCCTAGGATAAATAAATAAATTTTGTTTTTCATGATTTTTGTTTTTAATTTTTAATATTTATAGTATGTACAGCCACTATTCCTGCTGTTTCTGTTCGTAATCTACTTGTTCCCAAACTTACTGATTTAAATTGGTTTTGCAAGGATAGATCAATTTCATTAGGAGAAAAGTCGCCTTCTGGCCCTATAAGTATAAGTGTTTTCTGTTCCTTTTTCTCTGTTATAAGTTCTTGTTTCTCTCCTTGTTCACAATGAGCAATATACTTACCTCCTTCAAAATCTTGTTTTAAAAAGTCCTTTAAAATAATGGCTTCATTCAATTTTGGTAAATGAAATTTTAAGGATTGCTTCATAGCCGATAGTAAAATTCTATTACACCTTTCTGTTTTCAATACTTTGCGTTCAGAATGCTCACAAATAATTGGGGTAATTTCGTCAATTCCAATCTCGGTAGCTTTTTCCAAAAACCATTCGTACCTATCCATATTTTTGGTAGGTGCAATGCCAATATGCAAATGGTAGTTGTGTTGTTTTTCTTTTTGCTCGGTACTTACTACTTTCAGTCGGCACTTTCTTGAGTCAGCAACAGTGATTTCTGCTTTGTAAAATCCTCCTTTCCCATCCGTAAAATTTAAAAGATCACCTTCCTTTTTACGTAATACTTTGGTGGCATGCTTACTTTCCTCAGCACTTAGTATTATTTCGTTTTCAGGATTTTCTAAATAGAATAGTTGCATAAATCAAAAGTATAAAAAAAGCCGAGCATATGCTCGGCTTCATCTAATATCTTAATATGAATAATTAATTTCTAACTGTTGCTTTTGGTGCTGCATCTAAAATTTCAGCATTTGCATTTTTAGCAAACTGAGCAAAGTTTTTATTAAAAGCATCAGCTAATTCATTGGCTTTTGCATCATAAGCGTTCTTATTAGCCCAGGTATTTTTAGGACTTAAAATTTCAGAAGGTACATTAGGACAAGCAGTTGGCATTTTTAATCCAAATACTTCATGTGTAGTGTATTCAGCATCCTCCAATTCTCCATTTAGGATAGCTGTAATCATAGCTCTTGTGTATTTCAAAGAGATACGCTCACCAACACCATAAACTCCACCTGACCAGCCTGTATTTATCAGCCAAACATTTACATTGTGTTCTTGCATTTTATCGCCTAACATTTCAGCATATTTTGTTGGGTGCAAAGGCATAAATGGTGCGCCAAAACAAGCTGAAAATGTAGTTTGTGGCTCAGTAACTCCAGCTTCAGTTCCTGCAACCTTAGCAGTATATCCTGAAATGAAATGATACATTGCTTGACCAGCAGTTAATTTGGATACAGGAGGTAATACTCCAAAAGCATCAGCAGTAAGGAAGAAAATATTTTTTGGATTTTTCCCTAATGATGGTTTTGCAATATTGTCAATATGTTCAAGTGGGTAACTTACTCTTGTGTTTTGAGTAATTGTAGTGTCCTCATAATTTACCTCATTCGTTCCTTCAAAAAAGGAGATGTTTTCTAAAAGAGCTCCTTGCTTAACAGCTGCAAAAATATCTGGTTCTTTTTCAGCAGAAAGGTCAATACATTTTGCATAACAACCTCCTTCAAAGTTGAAAACTGTATCGCCACTCCAACCGTGCTCATCATCCCCAATTAAGTTTCTGTTTGGGTCAGCCGAAAGGGTAGTTTTACCTGTTCCTGAAAGGCCAAAGAACACAGCAGTATCACCATCTTTACCAGTATTTGCACTACAGTGCATGGAAAGTACATTTTTTTGGAAAGGCAATATAAAGTTTAAAGCAGAGAAAATTCCTTTTTTGATTTCACCAGTATAACCAGTACCACCAATAAGGATAATTTTTTTTGTGAAATTAAGAATAGCAAAGTTATGCTGACGCGTACCATCTACTTCAGCATCTGCCATAAATCCTGGTGCATTCAATATTGTCCATTCCGGATCAAAATTTTCAATTTCAGCATCAGTAGGGCGTAGGAACATATTAGAAGCAAACATATTGCTCCAAGCATATTCAGTAACCACACGAATATTCATCTTGTATTTTTCTTCAGCACATGCATAAGCATCTCTTACATAAAGCTCTTTTTCGCTTAAGTAATTCAATACTTTTTGGTGTAGTGCATCAAATTTGTTTTCATCAAAGGATAAATTGACAGGTCCCCACCAAACTGAATCTTCAGTAATGGCATCACGCACAATAAAACGATCCTTTGGCGAACGGCCAGTGAATTCTCCTGTGTTGATGTTGATTGCCCCTGTGGAGGTTAAACTAGCTTGTCCTTTTTCAACTGAAATGCTTGCTAATTCTTCTGGGGATAAATTCCAGTGTGCAGTGGCATTTTTAATTCCTAAATCAGAGATGGTAGCATTAGTTGCTCGCTTGCCTGTTTCGGTCATAATGTTTTTTCGTTTTGGTTTTATTTGGGGGCAAAGTTAAATTTTAATCGCTTATACAATAAAATTAATCCTGTTTTTTAACACTAAAAAATAACACAATCCAGGCACTTATTAACAAAAGCCCTCCTATGGGAGTGATCGGTCCTAGAATAGATAACGAAATTCCTATTAAATCCTGTAAGGATAATAGGTAAATAGAAAATGAAAATAAGATAATCCCTGCAGTCATTATTTTTAGTATGCTGTTTAATCTGCTACTGAAGTATGTTGCGTTTAAGGAAAGGATTAAAATTACGAGACCATGCAGAAATTGGTAGTTAATTCCTGTTTGGAAAGAGCTAAGTTGATTTTCGGTAAGCACCTGTTTTAAAGAATGAGCTCCAAAAGCGCCTAGTATTACAGCAGTTAGGCAAAATAGGATTCCTGTTTTTATAAATTTATCTATTGTCATTTTGTTTTCTTTAGTCAAGCAAAAATAATACTTTAGCACCTCAATTTACAAAAGCAAATGAAAAATATATTAGTAATAGGAGCAGGAAGATCGGCAGTAACATTAATAAAGTATTTACTGGATAATTCGCTAGCGAATAATTGGCAAGTTACAGTGGCTGATTTTTCTATAGCACTAGCAGAGGAAGCAGTTGGAGGTAATGAAAATGGAAAAGCAATTTTCTTTAATGTTACGGATGATAAACAAAGACAAAGAGAAATAGAGAATGCTGACATTGTTATCTCAATGTTGCCAGCAAGTTTGCACATTACTGTAGCCAAGGATTGTGTTCGCTTGGGTAAAAACCTAGTTACCGCATCTTATGTTTCTCCAGAGATTTTAGCTTTAGATGAGTCTGCAAAACAAGCAGGAGTAATTTTGTTAAATGAAATTGGTTTGGACCCTGGGATTGATCATATGTCTGCTATGCAAGTAATTGATGGTATCAAAGAAAATGGGGGAGAACTGACTTCTTTCAAATCCTTTTGTGGTGGTCTTGTTCATCCTGATTATGACACCAACCCTTGGAATTATAAATTTACTTGGAATCCTAGAAATGTAGTTTTGGCAGGGCAAGGTACTGCGCAATACATTAAGCAAGGGAAATATAAATACATACCTTATACCAAGCTTTTTGAGCGTACAGAAGTAATGGAAGTATTGGATGCAGGGGAATTTGAGGGGTATGCTAACAGAGATTCTTTGGGGTATAGATCTGCTTATGGATTAGAGGATATTCCAACGCTTTTTAGAGGTACGCTTAGGAGAAAAGGATATTGTAAAGCTTGGAATATGTTTGTGCAGTTAGGTATGACAGATGATACTTATAAAGTTGAAAATTCAGAAAATTTAACTTACAGAGCATTTATTAATTTATTTTTCCCTTATAATAATGAACTATCTATTAAAGAAAAGTTCTGTAGTTATTTAAATCTATCTCAGGATTCTGAGGAATTTAGGAAGATAGAATGGTTAGGTGTTTTTGCAGATACTATTGTGGGTTTAAAAGACGCTTCTCCAGCTCAGATTTTACAAAAAATCTGTGAAGAAAAATGGACATTAGGTGTTGAAGATAAGGATATGATAGTAATGCAGCACCAGTTTGAGTATGTGGAAAATGGAGAGCAAAAGAAACTAAATTCCTCATTGCTTGTTTTTGGAGATGACCCTAGATATACCTCTATGGCAAAAACAGTAGGGCTACCAGTAGCTATTGCTGCCAAATTAATTTTAAATGGTAAGATAAACTCAACTGGAGTGAAAATCCCAACTACTAAAGATATTTATATTCCTGTATTAAAAGAGTTGGAAGAAAATGGAATTAACTTTGTTGAGGAGTTAGTTTAAATCTAACAATTCATCAGGAATTTCTACTTCCATTACATCTTCTTTTGGGTCAATTCCTTTTACAAACTGTTCATGCATTGGGAAGCAAAATTCTATGCCGTCTTTTTCAACATAAATTAATTGTTGTGAAGTTTGTGAGTTGATGTAGGATATTTTGCCTAATTCACCATGCTTAATATCAAATACAGTATAGCCAATTAGCTTTTTCTCTGTAATTTCAAGTTCATCTGTTTTAGGAAGTAATTCCTTTGGTAAATATACTTTTCGTTTTAGTATTTTTTTAGCTAAAGTCTCATTTTCTATATCTTCAAATTTCACAAGAACAACATTGGGTTTTGTTGCTCGTGCTTGTTCAATAAAGTAAGGGACAAGCTCATTATTCTGCTCAATTAAAAAATAACTAAGCTTAGAAAAATCAAAAGGGATGTCATCATCATTATAGATATTGACATCCCCCTTATAACCATGCAATTTAAAAACTGTTCCAAATAAGAAGCAATCTTTCTTTTGCATTATGTGAGTATTAAGCTTCTTCTGTTTTTTCTTCAGTTGCAGGAGCTTCTTCAGCCTTAGGCTCTTCAGTAACTTTCTCAGCAACAGGAGCTTCTTCAGTAACTTCCTCAGCAACAGGAGTCTCTTCAGTTACTTCTTCAGCTACAACTTCTTCAACAGCAGGAGCATTTTTAAGTGCTATTGCTACTGCTCTTTCATCACTCTTAGCTTTTTCAGCATCTAATGCCGCTTTTTCGGCAGCTAATACTGCTTTTTCTATTCCTGATTTTTCGTCAGCTACTTTATTTTCTTTATTTTCCATCCAAGCTGTAAATCTTATTTCAGCTTCTTCTTCACTGAAAGCACCCTTAACTACACCAGCCATTAAGTGTTTTTTCATCATTACTCCTTTGTAAGAAAGAATTGCTCTTACTGTATCAGAAGGCTGTGCTCCTTTAAGTAACCAGTTTACTGCACCATCAAAATCTAAATCGATTGTTGCAGGCTTAGTATTAGGATTATAAACTCCTAATTTTTCAATAAATCTTCCGTTTCTTGGAGCTTTTTGGTCAGCTACTACTATGTGGTAAAATGCTTGTTTTTTTCTACCATGTCTTGCTAGTCTAATTCTTGTTGACATTTTTTTCTTTTAATTTGGTTAAACCATCTCTGTGATTAGTCCTCATTATTGAGGGGCTGCAAAATTAAAAATATTTTCCAAATTAAACCTAATTGTTATATGATTTATTTATGTAAGATTTTTCATGATCATTAAAACAGTTATTTATCATAAAAAATGATTAATTTTGGCGTCCGAAATTTTAATTTGAATTATGATGAATACAAAAGTGAAAACAGTAAATAAGAAGATATCAAAGGATGATTTTAAAGCAACTATTTTATCTGATTACAGATTAGCTGCTGAAGTTAGAGAATCAGGCGCACAAGGTAGACGAGATGTACTTTCCGGTAAAGGTAGTTTTGGAATTTTTGGTGATGGAAAAGAATTAGCTCAAATTGCTCTAGCTAAAGTGTTTAGGCATGGTGATTTTCGTGCTGGATATTATAGAGATCAAGCTTTAATGACTGCTTTAGGGCAATATTCACCAAAACACATGTTTTCTGCTTTGTATGGTGATCCTGAATTAGAAAGAGAACCATCTTCAGGTTCTAGACAAATGATGAATCATTTCGGAACTCGTTTTTTGAATGATGATGGAAGTTGGAAGAATTTGATGGAACAGAATAATTCTACTTCTGATATGGCTTGTTTAGCTTCACAGTTTCCAAGATTAGTTGGTTTAGCACAAGCATCACAAGTTTATAGAGATAATCCTGAATTAGCTAAGAGTAAGCCCGGATTTACTAATGGAGGTTCAGAAATTGCTTTTGCAACAATTGGTAATTCTTCTTGTGCTGAAGGTCATTTCTTTGAAGCAGTAAATGCAATTGGGGTTTTACAAGTTCCTGCTATTATTTCTATTTGGGATGATGGTTACGGAATTTCAGTTGCGAATGATATACAGATGACAAAGTCAGATGTTTCAGAAGTATTGAAAGGCTTTCAGATGGATGAAAAAGGGGCTGGTTATGATATTGTAAAAGTAATGGCTTGGGATTATCCTGCATTAATTTCAGCTTATGAAAAAGCAGAAAAATTAGCAAGAGAAAAGCATATACCTTCTATTATTCATGTTGTTGAAATGACACAGCCTACTGGGCATTCTACTTCTGGTTCGCATGCTAGATATAAGAGTAAAGAGAGATTGCAATGGGAAATTGATTTTGATTGTAATAAGAAATTTAAGGAATGGATTTTAGAAAATGAAATTGCTGCTCAAGATGATCTAACTACTATTGACAAGGAAGTTGAAAAATTTGTAAAAGAGCAAAAGAAAGAAGCTTGGACGGAGTATCAGGCACCAATTAAAGTAGAGTTAAAAGAAGTGATTACTATTTTTAATTCTATTGCTGCTCAAGTTAATATCCCAGAAATTGCAGATTGGATTAAAGATTTAAATCAATCGGCAATGTTTGGTGTTTTCAGAAGAGATTATTTAAGTAAAGCAAGAATGCTTTTAGGAATGATTGTAAATGAAAATATTCCTGAAAAATCAACTTTGCGTAATTTCATTAATAGAATTAACTCTGAAAACTACAATAGATATAATACGAAACTATATAATGAAACATCAACTTCTGCTTTAAAGGTTGCAGAGGTTAAGCCTACTTATAGTGAAGACAGTGAGGAAGTAGATGCGAGAATTATTTTAAGAGATAACTTTCATCATATGTTTGAGGCTATTCCTGAAGCAATGATTTTTGGAGAAGATGTTGGGAAAATTGGTGGTGTAAATCAGGGTGTTGAAGGTTTACAAGATAAGTTTGGTGAAAGTAGAGTAGCTGATACTGGTATTAGAGAAGCAACTATTATTGGTCAAGGAATAGGACTTTCATTAAGAGGATTAAAGCCTATTGCTGAAATGCAATATTTGGATTATGTAATTTATGGTTTTCAACCTATGGTTGATGATATTGCATCTTTACATTACAGAACTCATGGTGGACAAATTACGCCATTAATTATTCGTACTAGAGGGCATAGATTAGAAGGAATTTGGCATTCAGGATCTCCTATGGGGATGTTGTTAAATGGTACAAGAGGTATGTATTTATGTGTGCCAAGAGATATGACAAGAGCAGCAGGATTTTACAATACTTTAATGCAATCTAACGATCCAGCTATGGTAATTGAGTGCTTAAACGGATATAGAGTAAAAGAAAAGTTACCAAATAATATCGGTGAATTCAGAGTTCCTTTAGGGAAAGTAGAAACCACTAGAGAAGGAAATGATATTACTTTGGTTTCTTATGGAAGTACTTGGAAAATAGTAATGGATGCTGCTGAGCAATTAGAAAGAGCAGGAATCTCTTGTGAGGTGATTGATACGCAAACTTTAGTGCCTTTTGATTTATCACATGATATTGTTGAATCAGTTAAGAAAACTAATCGTTTATTAGTAATTGATGAAGATGTACCTGGAGGTGGTTCTGCTTATATTTTACAGAAAATTGTAGAGGAACAAAATGCATATAACTTCTTGGATTCTGAACCTCAAACTTTAGCAGCCAAAGCTCACCGTCCTCCTTATGGTAAAGATGGTGATTACTTTACAAAACCATCTGCAGAAGATATTTTTGAAAAAGTATATGAAATGATGGGAGAAGTTAATCCTTCTAAATTCCCGTCTTTATATTAAATGGAAAAAACTACTGAATCCGATTCTAATTATGATTGTTTAGACAAAATGAGCACAGCTGATTTGCTCACAAACATTAATAGAGAAGATAAAACAGTAGCACTTTCGGTAGAAGATCAAATCCCTCAAATAGAAAACTTAATTAACGCAATCGTTCCTAAAATGAAAATTGGTGGACGCTTGTTTTATTTAGGAGCTGGTACTTCTGGTAGACTAGGAGTTATTGACGCTTCAGAATGTCCGCCTACTTTTGGTGTTGACCATGGTTTGGTAATTGGAATTATGGCAGGAGGTGATAAAGCTATGCGTAAAGCAGTAGAATTTGCTGAAGACAATATAGATTTAGGTTGGAAAGATTTACAAACGTATAACATAAATAAGAATGATGTGGTGATTGGTATTGCGGCTTCTGGTACTACTCCTTATGTGATTGGGGCTCTTAAAAAATGCCAAGAAGAAAATATAACTACAGGTTGTATTGTTTGTAATGCTAATGCTCCTGTTTCAAAAGTTGCTGATTTCCCTATAGAAGTAGTGGTTGGCCCTGAATTTGTTACTGGAAGTACAAGGATGAAATCAGGTACGGCACAGAAATTGGTGTTAAATATGATATCTACTTCTGTGATGGTAAAGCTAGGAAAGGTAAAAGGAAACAAAATGGTGGATATGCATCTTTCTAATAACAAATTAGTGGATAGAGGAACTAAAATGCTAATGCAGGAGATTGGAGTTGACTATGAAACGGCTAAAGCTTTGTTAAATCAATTTGGCTCTGTCCGTAATGCGGTAGATAGTTACAATGGATAAAGAAAAAATAATAGCAGGGGTAATGTGGGTTTCCGGATTTTCAATCTTGATAATTCTATCGGCTATTACATTGTTTGCAGGATTTAATAACATGCGTCAGGGTAGCTATACTGTTTTAATAATTGGACTTACTTTAATTCCAGCTATTTTCTTTTGTGCTTACAAAGGATTTAAATTGATTCTGGATGTTATTTTTGAGAAGTAGTCTTATTTGCTCTTGTCATTTGCCTTTTCCCTGGAGGACCGTCTAAAACTATAATTTCAAAACCAACTGCTTTCATGGTTCGTTTCACTACCCCTTTTGCACAATAGGTTACTAAAAAACCATCTTCATTTAATAAATTATACATATTCTGAAATACTTCAGCTGTCCATAGTTCGGGTTGTTTTTCAGGAGAAAATGCATCAAAATAAATAATATCAAATTTAGTTTTACTTGTATAATTTTCTAAAGCAATTTCATTTTTTGTTAATTTAAAAAAATTATTTATTACATGTTCCTTCTCCCATTTACATTCGTGAAGTTGTAATAATTTTGATTTTTCTTCTCCAATTAATTCAGTGAAATTAAGCTGACTATAACTTTCTTTTGGTACAGGGTATAATTCAATTCCATGATAATTAATAGTAATTTCTTTTTGTTGTGCTTTTTGTGCTGTAAGCAAAGCGTTTAGTCCTGTTCCGAAACCAACTTCTAGGATATTAAATTGCTTTTTATTTTCTGCCAGAAGTCCATTTTTAATAAAAACATACTCGGCTTCAACAATTGCTCCGTGTTTGGAATGATAAGTTTCATTTACTTCAGGGTTAAAAATGGAATGAGATCCATCATTAGTAATTACAAGCTTGTTTGTCATTGGTTAGAAAGTTATTGGCAAATTTAGTTTTTATTGAGAGCAAATACTTAGTTGTGTAAATTATTAAAATAATAAATATCGTTTTTGAACGCATAAGATATTTTTGAAAAAGATAATTTTTATTTTGTTTCCATTATTTTGAACGTATATTTGCGACAGTAAAAGAGTTAATAATTAAATAATTACAAATATGAAAAAGATTTTTACACTATGTTTTGGAATTGCAATAGCGGTTTCTTCTTATGCCACTCATCTTATGGGAGGGCAAATTTCAGCTACTTATTTAAGTTCTGATACAACAGGTTCGCATTATTATTTAGAGCTAGATGTTTATAGGGATACTTTAGGAGTACCAATGACATTAAGCCAAAATGTGGATATTTTTATGTTAGATACAAGTGGAAATTATAGTTTTGTTTCCTCACAAAGTCTTTCTTTTGGTTTAGGTGGGCCAGTTAGTTCTATGTCATCAGTATATGGGGTTGAGGTGTATCATTTTACTGATACAATTAATTTTCCTGCTAATGGCTATTACATGATAAAGTGGACTGATTGTTGTAGAAATGGAGCAATTATTAATATGGCTAATCCATTAAGTGAAAGCATGAGTTTCTTAACTTATGTAAATGTGGATAGTGCTAATCCAAATTCTTCACCAACTTTCTTAGCTCCACCGGTTTCTTATTTACCAGCTAATACTTTATGGCAATATAATCCTCTTCCATTTGATCCTGATGGAGATTCTTTAGTTTGGCATTTATCTGTGCCTTTATCTGCTGGAATGTCAGTGCCGTCATTAGTTATGGGTTATGAGTTCTTATCGGATACAACTTATTCTAATGCAACGGGTCTTTTTTCAATTGATTCAATAACTGGTGCCGTTACTTGGGATGCTAAAATGGTTGGTAATTTTGTAGCTTCTTTTGCTGTTGAAGAATACCGAAATGGTGTTTTAGTTGGTGCTATGAGTAGAGATATGCAATTTGTTGTTGTCCCTGACACTTCAAATGCTATGCCAGTAATTTCTAATATGCAATCATTACCAACAAATAATTTAGGATATCCTTATATTAAAATTGCTCCCGGACAAAACTATCAGGTTCATTTATTAGCTTCAGATGCTGATGTAAATGATGTAGTAAGTATGAGTTCATTTGGTGAGCCTTTCGGCTTAACTACTGCAGCATCTACTTTTGGCTATTCTTTAACAGGAAATGGTAATGAAATAGAAGGTATTTTTGCTTGGACACCAGATGTGAGTCAAGTTCGTTCCAATCCTTATTTAGTAGTGTTCCGAATTTCTGATAATTTCTTTTATTATGATGAAACAGTTCAGATTGAGGTAACAAATAATACGACTGCTTTTGAAGAAGTAGGTGAGTTTAAAGTACATGATATTTATCCTAATCCTGCAAACACTAGCTTTACATTGCCATTAAGTTTGACTAAAGGAAAGGATATTGAGGTTAGTATTTATAATGTATTAGGTGTTAAGGTTTCTTCTGAGAAGTTGAATCTTTCAGCTGGAAATCATATGCTAGTTAAGCCTTTTGATTTAAAAAATGGACAGTACTTTGTTAATATTACTGATGGTAATGGACTAACAATTGTAACTAAAAAATTACTTGTGGTTAAGTAAACTTGTTTTCATAGTTTTTTAGGTTGGAAAAGAGGGGTATATCCCCTCTTTTTTTATATTTTTGCAGCACTTTTAAAACAAGGAATAACTACTTATGAAAGTTACAAAAACAAGTATATCAAAACTAAATACAACTGATTTTTCAAACTTGCCTTTTGGTGTAGTTTTTTCTGATCATATGCTTGTTTGTAATTATAAAGATGGTAAATGGAATGAGCCAGAAATTCTGCCTTACGGACCAATTCCTATGCCTCCAGGCGCTCAGGTTTTACATTATGGTCAATCCGTTTTTGAAGGAATGAAAGCTTTTAAAAACAATTCAAACGAAATTTTACTTTTCAGAAAGGAAGAAAATTTTAAGCGATTAAATCAATCAGCTGAACGCTTGTCAATTCCAGTAATTGAGGAGAGTATTTTTATGAATGGCTTAGATAATTTATTAAAAATTGATAGTGAGTGGTGTAAAGCTGAACAAGGCTATTCATTGTATATTCGTCCTTTTATTTTTGCGTCAGGTGAGTGTGTGAAAGCATCAGCATCAGAAGAGTATACATTTATTATTATTACTTCTCCAACTACAAAGTATTATGCAGGTGAAATGAATGTAGTAGTTGAAGAGCATTATACTAGAGCTCCTCAGGGAGGGGTTGGTTATGCAAAAGCTGCAGGAAATTATGCAGCTTCATTTTACCCTACAAAACAAGCAAATGCAAAAGGTTTTCAGCAATTAATATGGACTGATGCAAAAGAGCATAAATATATTGAGGAATCAGGAACAATGAATATTTGGTTCAGAATAAGAGATGTTTTAATTACACCTGCGCTTTCCGATAGTATTTTAGGAGGAATAACAAGAGATAGTATTATTACTTTGGCAAAAGATAATGGAATTAAGGTTGAACAAAGAAGAATCCTAATCACTGAAGTGATTGAAGCTTTTAATAACGGAACGCTTAAGGAAGCTTTTGGTACAGGTACTGCTGTTACTGTTAATCCAATTAATACAATTACTTTTCGTGATGAAAGAATGGTTATTGAACAGCAAGCTGATTCTTTTGCCTTGAAATTGAAACAACAGCTTCAGGGAATCCAAAAGGGGAGTATTGATGATACTTATAATTGGAATTCTAAAGTAACGGCTTAAGCCTTATACTCCATTTTATAATGCATAATTCCGGCTTCTTCAAATATATTGCCTGATTTTTCAAAACCAACTTTTTCATAAAAAGGGATAACTTGCTCTTGTGCATGCATATATTTTAATGCATTACTTTCTTTTATGTCTTCCAGAATAGCTTTTAAGATAAGCATGCCAAATCCTTTTCCTCTAGCTTGTGAGAGTACTGCAAAGCGCTCGAGTTTAAAGCCATTATCTGTTTTTCTATGTCTGGCAGTTGCTAAAGGAATATCATTTTCTATTAACAGAAAGTGAGTAGATTCCTCTTCAAACTCCCATTCTAATTCTTCTGGACAATTTTGTCCAATTACAAAAACATCATATCTTATTTTATGTGCTTTTTTCATTAGTACTTCATCCTTAAAACGAAATTTCTTAATCTCAATCATAATTGTATTTTATGCAGTAAAAATATGTATTTTTGAACAATAAACTAAAAAATAAGATAATGAAGAAAATAATTTTAAGCTTAGCGCTATCGACCCTTACCCTAATTAGCTTTGCTAGCAAACCTCACGTTAATAAAGTTAAAGTGAATACAACTAATTCAACTGTAAAGTGGACAGGTTCTAAAGTTGCCTCAGCACATGAAGGAACTATTAATGTTCAGTCAGGAGTTTTGGACTTTGATCATGGTTTATTAGTAGGAGGTAATTTTGTGATTGATATGAATAGCATTAAAAATACTGATATTGAATCAGAAGAGTATAGTGCTAAACTTGAAGGCCATTTAAAGAATGAGGATTTCTTTAATGTAGCAGAGTTTCCTACTGCAGTACTTACGATTACAAGTGCTAAAAAGAGAGATGGTAATGATTATTATATTCTTGCTGACTTAACAATTAAAGGAAAGACTCATCCAATTACTTTTTCTGCAGTTGTAACGTCAAAAGAGCTTAGCTTTTCAGCTATTGCAAATATTAAAATTGACCGTACAAAGTGGGATGTTACTTATAACTCAGGTAATTTCTTTGAAGACCTAGGAGACTACTTAATTAAAGATGAAATTGAATTTGATGTATTCTTGCTTTCTGTAAAATAATTGACTATTTATTTACTAGTAATTACAGCCCTTCTATTGGCGTTTGTAATTTCTATTTATCAAAGAATAAGAGGACTAAATTTTTGGTCCTCTTTTTTTAAATCATTAATAGCTGTATCAGGTGTTCTTGGTGTTATTTGGAAGATATTAGATTAATAACTTCTTCAGCCAAAAGATTTGCACTACTAGGGTTATTTCTAAACCATAACTCAGGTTCAATAAGTTCTAATTCGCTTAAGGAAAGTATGTTGTTATTATCATAAACAATATCCACTCTAGCATACATTGGGTTAAATGGGCATGCTTTTAGGCAGTTCTCTGCAAATATAATTTCATCCTTTGTTGGTTGGTATTCTTCTACTTTTCCACCATGATCATCCTGCACACGAAAATCACCTTTTTTAGCTGTCTTTTTTACTGCATGAGTGTATTTTCCTCCAATCATTATCAAAGATATTTCTCCTAAAAGAGTAATATTTTTTAAAAAACTTTGGAAGAGCATACATTCTGCTTTTATTAACTCCTGAAAGATGTTTTCATGTTCTTGATAATTATTAGGGTTAACACGATATGTATGTCTTGCTGCTCCTGAAATGGCTGGTTTTATTACGACTTCTTCCCAGTTAGTTTTTTCAAAGAGTTGCGCTAAAGTTGAAGTATCTCCTTTTTTTATAAATAGAGTAGGAGCAATATTGATATTATTTTTGGCTAAATCCTGTAAATAATGTTTGTCAATATTCCAATTAATTACTTCTTCAGAATTGATGAAAGTAGTTTTGTTCTTTGTGTTTTCTAGCCAAGTAAAAAACTCATCAAAACGTTCGAAATAGTCCCATGTGGTTCTGAAAATTGCGTATTTTGTAGTTGTCCAATCAAAGTGTTTATCTGCCCAATCTTTTTTTATAACGCGTAAGCCTTTTTCCTCAAGTGCAGTTTGTAGTAATTGATCCTCTAAAAGGACTTGGTCAGTATACCAATCTGTTTTTTTAGGATTTACATACCGGTGGTCGGTAAGAATAACAACATCAAACATATTTTTATCTGTAAGCATGTTTTATCAAATCATTTAACTGGATGACCTCTAATGTTTTTTCATGAGTTGCTTCCAACACAACTTTCGGTGCACAATTATTTTGCAGGGATTCTTTCCAACGCAAAGCACATAAGCACCATCTGTCTCCAGGTTTTATTCCAGGAAAACCATACTGTGGCATAGGGGTAGATAAATCATTGCCTGCTTCATAAGAGAATTGTAAAAAATCTTCAGTAGCTACAATGCAAATAGTATGTAGCCCTGAATCAGTTTCGTCAGTATTGCAACAACCATCACGAAAGTATCCTGTTAAAGGATTCTGACTACAATTAATTAAAGGTTCTCCGAATACATTATTAGCCATTACAACATTGTTTTTTAGGGGTTAATTTAAGTCTTCTTTTTGCTATAAAATCATAAACTAAATCTAATGAAAAGGTAGGTATGATTTTTGTAAAGTGAAGCAAATTATAGGGAAATTCTAATTGCTTGCAAATTTTTAAAACTGCTCTTGATTTGAAAAAAACTATATCATTTTGAATGTAAGCTACTGAGTTTTTATTTTTTATTTGAAATTTTTCTATTATTTTCATGCCTTCTATTGAGTTAAAAGGAATAAATGATATTTCGTTATTTTTTAATTTACTCTTTGAAAAGTTCACCCACTTATTGCAAAAATTACACTCTCCATCATATAATACAATAGCTATTGTCATTTATTCAATAATTATTCTTTTCTCTGCAGTTCCATCATTATAAATATAGAAAAGAGGAGTGTTGGATTTGTAGTTTGTTTCTCTTCCTAAAATATCAGTTATTTTAACTATACGCTTATCTTTTATAATTTCATCTATAGCTGTACTTGTACTAATTAATCCGTTAATATCATATTTATTAAAAAATTCCCAAATTTTTTCTGCAGCATTTATATCCTGATTAGTTGTTCCGTTTGGAAATAATGCACCAGGCCAACTGTGTTCTCCATCAATTATTTTATAATGTTCAACTGTAGCTCCATTAGTTCCGTTTTCCCAAATTTGATGTTCAGCTGTACAATCATCAGTAGTGTTTATGTCAGGTACATTAGTTATAATTGAAGTGCTGTTACAATTGT
>Ga0308004_10000556_pt1 | contig 17563 bp, 19 predicted proteins | sample Neamet38_FD_203156 | JGI IMG/M metagenome (GOLD analysis project Ga0308004, IMG submission 203156) | Marine microbial communities from water near the shore, Antarctic Ocean - #38 | ecosystem: Environmental > Aquatic > Marine > Unclassified | place: Southern Ocean | collected 2014-06-06 | reverse complement strand
AACCATTCTGTAAAAATATAGGATAAATCATTTTATTCTGCTGCCATCGGAGCTGCAATTCTAGCTTTGGCGTTCGACGATAATTCTGCCATCAAAGTACTTGCGCGCGCTATTGGATTACTCAAGTAGTAGTCATCAACTGCGCCACCGAAAGTCCCAGTGCCAAGTTTGCCATTCGCCACTACGGACCAATCATTAATGGGCACCTGGTCAATCATCGATAGGTGTGGAAATTCAGTGACCAGTACTTGCCGCAACTGCGCGAGTGAATCATAAGCCAAAACAGCGCCTAACTCTGCCGAGAGTGCCCGCAAGATAGCCCAATTTTCTTTTGCCTCACCTGGCGCAAATCCAGCGCGTTGTGCTAATTGTGGACGACCTTCAGTATTAACAAATAAACCGTTTTCCTCTGTATAAGCCGCTCCTGGCAAGATGATATCAGCACGATGTGCGCCACGATCACCATGGCTGCCTTGGTAAATAACGAACGCACCTGGATCAACATCAATTTCATCCACACCAAGATTATAAACAACCTCAGCTGTTTCAATTAACGTTTTAAGCCCACCCTCTGTAGTACAGCCAACATCCATCGCACCAACACGTGACGCCGCAGTATGTAAAATCATTAATTTACTGTCAGTCTTCGTACATAGCTCCATGACGGCCGCGAGAACTGCTGATCCATCCTCACTCTGTAGTGCAGCCTGCCCCACGATCACTATGGAAGGTCCTTTCAGTAACTCCGTAGCTTTTTTCTTTAGCAAAACTGCCAAGTCCGCGCGGCTGTCACCCATGTGAACGTAGTCGTAGGTCAGATCTATTTTCTCGCCCACAAGACCAATATTAGCACCTTTACCCCAAGCTTTGCGGATACGGGCATTCAAAACAGGGGCTTCTATCTTTGGGTTAGTCCCAATCAGCTGGATCGCCGTCGCACTATCTATATCTTCTATTGTCGCCGTACCAACATATGCACTGCGATTACCGGCAGGCAACTTGGCACCATCCGTTCGACATTCTACCGAGCCACCCAACCCCACAACTAATTGCTTTAAGGCAAAAGCCGCTTCTACAGGTACCAAGTCACCAATCAAGCCAGCAACTTTTTTATGGGTCATGGCAAGTGCTGCTTTTTCTAGTGCGTTAGTCCATGTTGTGGGTCGCAGCTTGCCATCCTCACGTATGTAGGGTTGGTCCAGACGTTGCCGACGCAATCCGTCCCAAACAAAACGTGACTTATCCGCAAGCCACTCCTCATTAACACCGTCATGGTTGCGTGGCAGAAAGCGCATAACTTCGCGCCCCTTAGTATCTACCCGGATGTTTGACCCAAGTGCATCCATTACATCAATAGATTCAGTTTTGCCAAGTTCCCAAGGGCGCGCAGTAAAGGCATATGGCTTTGAAACCAAAGCTCCAACAGGACACAAATCTATAATATTGCCTTGTAAATTACTGTCAAGGGTCTGCCCCAAGTAGCTAGTAATTTCAGAGTCTTCTCCCCGACCAGTTTGACCCATTTGCATCACACCAGCAACTTCAGAAGTAAATCTTACACACCGCGTACAAGAGATACATCGGGTCATATGCGTTTCAACTAGAGGCCCTAAATCCAAATCCTCTGTTGCACGCTTTGGCTCACGAAAGCGACTAAAATCGACCCCGTAGGCCATCGCCTGATCTTGTAAGTCACATTCACCACCTTGATCGCAAATTGGACAATCAAGCGGGTGATTAATCAAAAGAAATTCCATTACCCCTTCTCGGGCTTTTTTTACCATTGGAGAATTTGTCTTTACCACCGGTAACTGCCCCTCCGGTCCAGGCCGTAAGTCACGGACTTGCATGGCACATGACGCTGCAGGCTTTGGAGGACCACCGACGACCTCCACCAAACACATCCGACAATTACCGGCAATTGAGAGGCGCTCATGATAGCAAAATCGTGGAATCTCAACCCCAACCTGCTCACAGGCTTGAATTAATGTCATAGCTCCATCTACTTCGATTTCCTGGTCATCAATGATGATTTTACGCAATACAGTCATATTCACTTCACTCTCAGCAATTTTCCAATGGCAGACCCTGTTTCAATTTCTTTCAGGCCTAAAACACAATAACTTGATGGTACATCTAACAAAGCACCAAGTTTCGCCAACCGAGTTCTGGCCACTTTCAGTAGCCGCTCTTTTTCATTTTCATCTTTAATAAAAGTCTTAATTTCGGAAGTGCTGTACCCCAACTGAATAGCGTGCTCTTTCAAAGAGCTAAGATATAGCATTGCCGGTATCCATTGGGCTGAAATAGTTGGGCATTCCTTTCGGACCGTGTCAGCCATACTAATAGCAATCAACCCCTCAGTAATATGCGTTTCATCTGGCAATCCCTGATTAGCCATTAATTTTCCAGGCATGAAGCAAACAACTAAAAGCAAAGACTGCAAAAGCAATCGCATCTGGCCTAAATATTGGTTTTTAAAAAACAACATATCACTCCGCAGCTATGGACCGACGCGTTTTGCGCTTATGCGCTATTCGCTCTTCAATATCGTCGCGAAAGTGTCTTATAAGTCCCTGGATGGGCCAAGCTGCTGCGTCACCAAGCGCACAAATTGTATGCCCCTCAACTTGCTTGGTAACATCAAGCAACACATCAATCTCATCTGGTTCTGCGTCTCCAGAGACTAATCTTTCCATCACGCGCATCATCCAACCAGTGCCTTCACGACACGGAGTGCACTGACCACAGCTTTCGTGTTTATAAAACTTGGATAGGCGCCAAATTGCTTTTATGACGTCAGTAGAATTATCCATTACTATTACAGCTGCAGTGCCAAGTCCGGATCGTTGCTCCCGCAACCAATCAAAGTCCATAATGGCGCCTTTCCGCATCACAGACCCGGGCAGCATCGGGACTGATGAGCCCCCAGGAATAACCGCTTTTAGGTTGTCCCATCCTCCCCTTATTCCACCACAGTGTTTATCAATGAGCTCATCAAATGTAATCGACATTTCCTCCTCGACTACGCAACGATGATTAACGTGACCCGAAATCGCAAACAGTTTTGTTCCAGTATTATTTGGACGTCCAAATCCAGCAAACCAGTCACCCCCTCTGCGAAGTATTGTTGGCACCACAGCAATCGATTCAACGTTATTTACCGTTGTTGGGCATCCATATAGCCCTGCACCGGCAGGAAACGGCGGCTTCATACGTGGCATGCCTTTTTTGCCTTCAAGGCTTTCCAGCAACGCTGTTTCCTCTCCACAGATATAAGCCCCTGCCCCGTGGTGCAGGTAAATATCAAAATCCCATCCAGATTTTGCCGCGTTGGGTCCAACTAAACCAGCCTCATAAGCTTGATCTATTGCAGCCTGTAGAGCTTCGCGTTCCCGGATATACTCACCACGGATATAAATATAGCAAACATTTGCATTCATTGCGAAAGAAGCTATCAAGCAGCCTTCAATCAGAGTGTGCGGATCGTGGCGCATAATTTCCCGATCCTTGCATGTACCAGGCTCGGACTCATCTGCATTAACCACCAAATAGGATGGCCTTCCATCACTTTCCTTCGGCATGAAGGACCACTTTAAACCAGTTGGAAATCCTGCACCGCCACGGCCACGCAAGCCAGACTTCTTCATCTCATCGATGATCCAGTCCCTACCTTTTTTGATTATCTTAGCAGTTCCATCCCAATGACCGCGCTCCTTAGCGCCTCTCAACGTACGTTCATGCATCCCGTAGAGGTTAGTAAAAATCCGATCTTTATCTTTCAACATTTTGGTGCGCCTCTGTCAGAGTAACGGCGCGTACGCCAAATTTGAAAAGTGATGATAAGCGACCATAACATTGCGGCCATTACAAACAAATCTATTAACAACATTATTCTACCCGATATTTCAAGCTCAACTGCGACCCACTGCAATCCAAGCCAAAGCAACATAGAACCTGCAATTACTAGTCCCGCCATCTTACCCTTTTTTGATTGACTTTGATCTCTTTTCACAAACACTGGCTCAGCACCTTAATTTTTCTTTTTAAAATAAATCATAATTACAATATATCTTATATGTAGTACTCGACTGCTCGTCTTCTAGTTTATTTACTTTTAAATCTTATGTTTTTGGCGGCATCTTTTTTGATTTTTTTATTTTACTTAGCCACGGCGTAAGCAGCGGTACCTCTGTCCCATCAATACGTTTTACAGTGTCGTTCAAGTCCACTGCTGTTTGCGCAGAAGCATTATAAATAGACACACTTTTTGTGTAAGCCTTTAGACTGGTCAATCCACCTTCAGGCTCAGCGGCATATCGGCCATTTTGAGGGCCAGGGATTGGAACGTTACCATTATCAAATTCATCAATGAGATCTGAAAACTTTTCCGTAGTTAAATCTTCATAATAGTCTTTCCCAATTTGCACCATCGGCGCATTAGCACACGCTCCCAAGCACTCAACTTCCTCCCAACTAAACTTTCCATTTTGAGAAATATCATGTGGCTCTGACGCTATCTTCTCCTTGCACACCGAGATTAAGTCTTCAGCACCACAGATAAGACAAGATGTCGTTCCACAAACTTGAAAATGTGCAATTCTTCCAACAGGTTGTAGCTGAAACATAAAGTAAAAAGTTGCAACTTCTAAAACCCGTATATAAGCCATACCGAGCATTTCAGCGACACATTCCAAGGCTGGCCTGGTCAGCCATCCTTCCTGCTCCTGGGCGCGCCATAGCAACGGAATAACTGCACTTGCCTGTCGACCTTCAGGAAATTTGGTAATCTGTGCCTCAGCCCAAGCATGATTAGCTGGCGCAAAGGTGAAGGTGTCTGGTTGATCCGGATGAAGACGACGAAGCATGTGTTAGCCCTATTATTAAACGTTCAAAATGAGGTAAAGAATTCAACCTGACAAATGTTACTATTCATCTATCTATTTCTCCAAAAACGACATCCATTGTACCTATGATGGCAGCTACATCTGCAAGCTGATGTCCCTTACAGAGATAATCCATTGCCTGTAAATGCAGAAAACCTGGAGCACGTATTTTTGCCCGATATGGTTTGTTACTGCCGTCTGCAACTAAATAAACACCAAATTCTCCCTTTGGAGCCTCTACAGACGCGTAAACCTCACCTTTTGGTACGCGAAATCCCTCTGTATATAACTTAAAATGGTGTATCAGCGCTTCCATAGATTGCTTCATTTCGTGCCGTTTCGGCGGACTCAACTTTCCACGAGCAATTACGTCACCCGGAGCACTGTGAAGCTTGGTAATTGCCTGTCTAATAATAGATACAGATTGCCGCATCTCTTCCATTCTACACAGGTAGCGATCGTAACAATCCCCATTTTTGCCAACTGGTATTTGAAAATCAAATTCATCGTAGCATTCGTATGGTTGTGATCGGCGTAGATCCCAAGCCAAACCTGAACCACGCACCATGACGCCGCTAAACCCATACTTTTGAATATCATCCTCTGTTACAACACCGATGTCGGCATTGCGTTGCTTAAAGATCCTATTCTCAGTGAGAATTGTATCAATATCGTCTAGCACCAAAGGAAACGTATCTGTCCATGCCTCAATATCATCCAGCAACTTGTTAGGTAGGTCTTGATGTACTCCTCCAGGCCTAAAATAGGCTGCATGAAGTCTCGCACCACACGCGCGCTCATAAAAAACCATTAGCTTTTCACGTTCCTCAAACCCCCAAGTTAATGGTGTCATTGCTCCAACATCCATAGCCTGTGTAGTTACATTCAATAGGTGACTAAGAATGCGACCAATCTCAGAATATAAAACACGAATTAGGCTGGCTCGATGGGGTATTACAGTCTCCGTTAACCTTTCAATAGCCAAGCACCATGCGTGCTCCTGATTCATTGGCGCTACATAATCAAGGCGATCAAAATAAGGTAGATTTTGCAGATATGTTCTGCTTTCCATAAGTTTTTCGGTACCACGATGTAGCAAACCAATATGAGGGTCACACCGCTCAACAATTTCACCATCCAGCTCCAGCACAAGACGTAAAACTCCGTGAGCCGCTGGATGTTGCGGACCAAAATTTATGTTAAAATTGCGAATTTTTTGTTCACCTGTTAAGGCGTCGCTAAAATTGGACCCATCCATTATACACCCCCTAAGCTATTGCACTTTTGGACAGTTAGTGTGTTTTTGTTTTTATGGAAGTCCAGCAAAATGTTTTTAAATGTGTCACTGTTTTGGTTTCTGTAACACTCCAAGTATTTGAAATATTTAAATTTAGTTACTTCAATTAACCCCAAAGCATTAGTTTGGATTCTATATTTTATATTTTCAGCATTACTTCGCATTAAGTTTCTCATCATCCGGCAACACGTATTTAGCACCCTCCCATGGCGACATAAAGTCAAATTGCCGATATTCCTGCACTAAAGAAACTGGCTCGTAAACAACTCGTTTTTCAACTTCATCATAACGTAATTCAGTATATCCACTTGTTGGGAAGTCTTTACGTAACGGATGGCCTCTAAAACCATAATCCGTTAGTAAGCGCCGTAAATCTGGGTGACCTGAAAACAATATTCCAAACATATCGTATATCTCACGTTCAAACCAATTAGCAGAAGGGTGAACATCGACAATCGAAACAATCATATCTTCTTCTCGCACAGACATACGCAAGCGTACTCTATGATTTTGGTACATACTTAGCAGATGATAGACGATATCAAAACGTCGTTCCCTCCCAGGGTAATCAACCGCAGTAATATCCACCAAAGTTGAAAATTTACAGCTATTATCTATTTTTAAAAACTCGATAAAAGCTAAAATATTTGAGGGGGCAACTTCGATATTTAACTCGCCGAAAATTACATTGTATTCAAGCACACAATCTGGCCGACGACTGGCAATCATCTCTCCTAGTTCTTGAAGCACCTCAGTCATTTTATACCTTTTTGCTTTAGTTAAGTGTGAATTAGTAGGGCATTTTTTATTTAACAAATACTGCGTTATTAAAGTTATCTGCATTATATATATGGACAAGTATGCCCATCACCGAAACTACCTCACAATTGTACCAGTTCTACGAATTTTACGTTGTAGCTGCAAAATACCATAAAGAAGGGCCTCAGCCGTTGGCGGACAACCCGGAACATAGATGTCAACAGGAACAATCCGATCACACCCACGAACCACCGAATAACTGTAGTGGTAATAGCCACCACCATTAGCACAGGAACCCATGGATATTACATATCTAGGTTCTGGCATTTGATCGTAGACCTTGCGCAACGCAGGCGCCATTTTATTGGTCAAAGTACCAGCAACTATCATCAAATCAGACTGTCGGGGGCTCGCACGCGGCGCAGTGCCAAACCGCTCCAAATCATAACGTGGCGTCGAGGTATGCATCATCTCCACAGCACAGCAGGCCAGTCCAAAGGTCATCCAGTGGAGACTACCAGTACGGGCCCAATTGATTACGTCCTCCGTAGAAGTCACCAAAAAACCCTTATCTTGAAGTTCGCTGTTCAAATCACCACTCAAGGCTTCAAGATTGGACCCAACTTCAGTAATCGCTCCCGTCACTCCCATTCCAAGGCTCCCTTTTTCCACTCATAGGCAAACCCAATAGTTAACACGCCCAAAAACACCATCATCGACCAAAATGCCAACATACTGATATCTTTAAAGGCAACGGCCCAAGGAAACAAAAAAGCTATCTCAAGATCAAAAATTATAAATAGAATAGCCACAAGATAAAAACGAACATCAAATTTCATTCGTGCGTCATCAAAAGCGTTAAAACCGCATTCATAAGCGGATACCTTCTCTGGATCCGGATTTTGGACGGCGACAACTGCCGCTGCTAATAACAATATGACACCCAATGCTACAGCGACTGCTAGCAACATCAGAATAGGTAAGTAATCTCGTGCAATGTCCTCCACGTATACTCCTTAATCACCAAACAAAAATGCAATCTTGTTCTGCGATGTACGCCTTGTATTCAATAGGGTCAACGTCCCAAATATACAATAAATAATTTGATTAAAAAGTTTTTTTGACATGCTTAACAGCAAGGCTCCAAGACGGATGAGTTTTCTCAAAAAAGGCCTCAATTCCCTCCTTCGCCTCTGCACTCTCCCAACGACTTACCAATGCGGAAACAGTAGTTTTGATCATATCTGAGTCAATTTTCAAACCTAGGCTATGAATTAGTTCCTTTGCCGAGGCAACAGCCCCCGGCGCGCAGTGCAAATAAGGTTCTACTTCAGCTTCAATAGCCTCATCGAGCTGTTCTGCCGGAACCACAGACGCTAAAAGTCCCAGTAGCACTGCCTCATTTGTGTCAAAGCTACGCGACGACATAAATACGCGGCGGGCTTTTGCACCACCCATCCGCGCCACTACATACGGACCAATTGTAGCGGGTATTAGTCCAAGTTTTGTTTCTGGAAAGCCCATTAATGCACCCTCAACACCAACAGCAATATCGCAAATTGTGGCAAGCCCAACTCCTCCACCGAAAGCATTAGCATGGATTCGGCCAATTACTGGCTGTGGTAAAGTATTCCAGGCATGCAACATCCTTGCTAAATTTTGCGCACCAGCTGCCCTATCAACTTTATTCGCGTCCATTTGTTCGCGCATCCAGTCTAAGTCACCACCCGAACAAAAGGCTTTTCCCCTAGCTCCCAAGATAATCACCCTAATATCGCTCTGACGCAACTCATCTGCCAGGTCACTCAACTCACCTATCATCAGCTTGGACATGGCATTATGTTTTTGAGGCCTGTTCAGCCAAACAGTGCAAACTCCCCGCGCATCGCGCTCAGTTTCTAAAGTTTGAAATAACATTTTTTATTTTCCTACTATTTTTCGCGCTAATTGCGAAACATCGCCCAAAGCAGACCTGTCTGGGTTCCCAAGAATGCTATATCCACTAGCCTTTAGGTGATCATAAACTTTCTCTGTATCAACATTACCTTTCGCTCCCGGTGCGTATGGGCAGCCACCTAGTCCCGCTATCGATGTGTCAAAGACCCGCAAGCCATACTCAAGGGAAACATCAATATTTAGTAATGCTCGACCACCAGTATCGTGAAAATGGCCTGCCAAAGCCTGCACTGGTATCGATTGCACTACCGAATCTAACATTTTAGCTACCTGTTCGGGCCGGGCGCCACCTGTGGTATCTCCCAATGATACTTCATCACAGCCGCAACTATACAATAATTCCGCCAAGCGCGCCACCTCGGACGGATCGACGTCTCCGTCGTAGGGGCAGTTTGTCACGCAGGATATATAACCACGGAGCCTAACGTTTGCCAAAGCAGTGCGCTTAAACTGTGAAATAAGCCCACGTACCCGCTCGACGGCTCCGGCCAGGGAGGTATTAGTATTGGCCCGGTTAAATCCCTCAGTAGCCGCAATAAATACACAGATCCCTTGGACTGGCGTCTGCAAAGCGTCTTTCAAACCACGGACATTTGGCGCTAGGGCGTAAAGCTGGGTCAAATCCGACGTAATACCAGTCACAACCTCCGCTGCGTCAGCCATTTGCGGCACCCATTTTGGGCTTACAAAACTGGCGCATTCAATTCGTGGAAGCCCCACACGCGCCAAACCTTCCGTAAGGGAAACTTTATCAGACGTAGCGATAAAAACTGGTTCATTTTGTAGGCCATCACGTGGACCAACTTCAAAAAGTTCAACTATTTTAGGCATCAGTCATCCTCGATTAGAGGAATGACTACAGCCATTAATTGCCCAGCATCGACCTGTGCGTTCTCAGTCGCCATCAACTGCTGTACCTGTCCATTCTCAGAGGCCCGCAGTGTATGTTGCATCTTCATCGCCTCAAGCACCACAATGGGATCTCCAGCCACCACCTCTTGGCCCACTGTCACAAATACCTGTTTTATGAGACCCGGCATTGGCGTAATAATCGCACCATCACTTTTGATTAAAGCAGTGCGAGCCAGCAGATCAGGGCAATCAAAAACAAACGTTTGTGCCCCGAATAAATATACTTTGCGAGCAGCGTATATTGCAGAAACCTGTTCTACCCCCTCAATAAACCAACCCATCAGGCCAAGACGCAAAGACACTGCAGAACCATCAACCTCCACCGAGGCGTCAGCACCGTTAAGAGTAACTTGAATTTGTTTTGTCTGATCTTGACACAGCAATGTAACCTGTTGCCGAATTGAATTGAAGTTACTGAAGCCATGCATTCCAATAGCCTGCGGCAGGTCAGAAAGTTCCATGGACACCATTGCGGCTAAGGCCCAATCTTCTGAGATTGGAGCAGACACTTCTGTCAAGCTTTGCTGGTCGCGACCAACTAGCCCAGTATCAAATTGGCCTGCAACAAATTCAGGATGTTGCAACAGTGCTATCAGAAAGTCACGATTGGTCTTCACCCCAGCTATTTGTGTCATCTTCAGCCCGTGCAATAGAGTTTGCAAGGCGGCTGCACGATTTGGCCCAGTGGCAATTAGCTTTGCGATCATTGGATCGTAAAATGGGCTAATCACATCACCAGTTTTAATTCCAGTCTCTACGCGTAACCCAGGGCCAAATGCTATATGGTGAATGATACCTATAGAGGGCAAAAAATCTAGCGTCGGATCTTCGGCATAAAGGCGCACTTCAATAGAGTGACCATGCATCACAATTTCGGACTGGGTTTTTGGCAGGTCCTCACCCGCAGCGACAAGCAACTGCCAGGCCACTAAATCTAATCCTAAAATTTCCTCAGTTACAGGATGTTCAACCTGCAATCGCGTGTTCATCTCCATGAAGTAAAAACTATTAGTAGTCAGAGGTCCGTTGCAATCCAAAATAAATTCTACAGTGCCTGCACCACTATAGCCAATCGCCTCAGCTGCGCGCACCGCGGCGCGGCCCATAGCATCACGAACTACTTCAGGCATATGGGGTGCTGGCGCTTCCTCCACAACCTTTTGGTAGCGCCTCTGTAGAGAGCAATCGCGCTCAAATAGTTGAACCGACTTCTGGCCATCGCCAAAGACTTGAATCTCAATATGGCGAGGCTTAGCAATGAACTTCTCAATTAAAACCCGATCATTTCCAAAAGCGCTGCCCGCTTCCGATTGGGCGGAGGTCAAATGCGCTTCAAAATCGCAAGCCATCTCCACTAATCGCATGCCCTTACCACCACCACCAGCCACTGCTTTTATCAAAACTGGATAACCAATATCTTGGGCCGCCTTTTGCAGCACGGCTAGGGATTGATCTGCTTTATGGTATCCTGGAACTATGGGAACTTTTGCTTTTTGCATTAATAGCTTAGCGGTATCTTTTAATCCCATAGATCGAATGGCCGAAGGTGATGGTCCCACCCAAATTAGACCTGCATCGAGTACCGCTTGTGCAAAATCTGGGTCCTCAGACAAAAACCCATAACCCGGGTGGATTGCATCTACGTTATGTGCCTGGCCAGCGTCGATGATGTCCGCACCGCATAAATAGCTTTCCAGCGGGGAATTACCCTCCAATTGCACCACATCGTCACAGGCCAATACATGCATAGACTGTCTGTCCACTGCCGAAGTAATAGCCAGCGTTTTAATGCCCATCCGGGATGCTGTGCGCGCAATACGGCAGGCAATCTCACCCCTATTTGCGATAAGAAGTTTTTTGATCATCCAATTTGACTCTCAGCACGATAGCTTCGGTAACGCCGACGAAATATAAAATTAGGACGATCACCTTCAAACATATAAAAGCACACACCCACGGTAACCAACGCGTTTAGGAGGTCATAGTATTGCGCTGGGCTGACCATGACAGTTCCATAGCCTGTAGCCTCACTAAAAAATCTAATAAGAAAAATTATTGGTATGAACAACGCAAATAAATAGGCCAGCCTATTGCGCACAACCAACCCAGCTCCCGTCATAAATACAAGAACACCATAAACTAAACGCGGCAGGGAGGAGGAGCTGCCTAAAACAATCTCCAAACCACCTACGCAAGCAAACCAGAGACAAATCATCCAGATCACAATTCCAAAGTGACCTTTTTTATGGCTGCGCACCTCTGCCTCAGTCACGTAAATCCACTGACGACCAAAGCTGTCAGGTTGCGTAATTATTGTCTCTCGCGTGTTGTTCATGATTACATCCTAAAGACACCAAATTTTGTTTCTCCAATGGGTGCGTTCAGCGCAGCCCGCAGTGATAGTGCAAGTATTTTTCGGCTATCACGAGGATCGATTACGCCATCATCCCACAAGCGCGCACTGGCGTAGAGAGGGTCAGATTGAGTTTCAAACATATCTAATGTGGGCTGTTTAAACTCTGCTTCTTGATCGGCGGTCCAGCTTTTGCCCGCGCGATCCATAGCGTCTCTTTTAATTGTCGCCAAAACTCCAGCAGCCTGTGACCCACCCATGACAGCCGTACGCGAAGTTGGCCAAGTCCATAAGAATCTTGGTTGAAACGCGCGGCCAGCCATGCCGTAGTTCCCCGCCCCATAACTCCCACCGACAATAATGGTGATTTTAGGTACTGACGTACAGGCCACTGCTGTAACCATCTTGGCTCCGTGGCGGGCAATTCCTTCATTTTCGTATTTCTGGCCAACCATAAAGCCAGTTATGTTTTGTAGAAAAATTAGTGGTGTTTTACGTTGACTACAGAGCTCAATAAAATGTGCACCTTTTTGGGCTGCTTCAGAAAATAATACCCCATTGTTAGCCACAATTCCCACTGGCATACCCTCAATATGAGAAAACCCAGTAACCAATGTGGTACCAAACCGCGCTTTAAACTCGTCAAACCTACCACCATCTACAATTCTCAATATCACCTCACGAATATCATAAGGCGTAGTAAGATCAGCTGGGATCAAGTCAAACAAATCCTCCATACCAAGCAGCGGTGGCGCACCAATTTGTAGAGGCTGGGTTATAGCAGGCTGTAAATGCCGCACTGCTTCGCGTGCCAAGGCTAAGGCATGTGTGTCATCTTCAGCCAAATAATCTGCTACGCCAGATAACCGAGTATGGACATCTGCACCTCCTAATTCTTCTGCTGTGACAACCTCGCCCGTGGCAACCTTTACCAAAGGTGGGCCCGCCAAGAATATTGTGCCCTGCTCCTTTACAATAATTGAAACATCCGCCATCGCAGGCACGTAAGCGCCTCCGGCAGTACAAGACCCCATCACCACCGCAATTTGAGAAATACCTTTGGCCGACATTTGAGCTTGATTATAAAAAATTCTGCCAAAATGATCTCTGTCAGGGAACACATCATCTTGATTTGGTAGGTTAGCCCCACCACTATCGACTAACGATACAACGGGAAGATGACACTCCTTTGCTATTTCTTGGGCACGGAGGTGTTTTTTGACGGTCATCGGGTAGTAAGTCCCTCCCTTTACCGTCGCATCGTTGCAGATCACCATAACGTCTCTGCCATGCACCTGCCCGATGCCAGCAATCAAGCCTGCACAGGGGGCATCGCCATTGTACATACCGTGAGCCGCCGTAGCGCCAATTTCCAGAAAGGAACTTCCAAAATCCAATAAGTTTGCAACGCGGTCCCTTGGCAACATCTTGCCGTGGCCTTCATAGCGGATCCGTGATTTTTCTCCACCGCCCTGAGCCGCGGCAAGGGCGGCGCTTTTAACGCGCCCCAGCGCTTTTAAGTGTGCATCACGAATGCTTAGGGAGATTGGGTCGCTCACACTAGCCACTCTCTAATCTTTCAATACGCAGTATTCTGCTGTGGATCTGCCCTCCAAACAGGCAGCATATTCCCCAGTCAGACCTGCAGTCTCTGTGATTTGGCAACCTAACTCTTTGGCTTTCGCAGCAGGATTCTCAGTATTGTCCACGTCAACCTGACATTTCTGTGAGACATAATTTATCCAACCGCCCAAAATTTTTGTAAGGTCCTCCACAGATTTTAGCGTGATCATTTCAGTCACTTCAGACTGCAACAGCTGCATGCTACCAGTCCAATCTTTTCGTTGCACCTGTAGACAGCTTAAATGCGCTTCCGAAGCAATTTCACTTCCAGAACAGGGCGCAAAAATTAGCCCCAAACATTGGTTCCAAGTTGTACTGGCACTCATGTTTTCAAGACAGGCCACCGCATTGATATGTTCTTGTGGCAAGACACTCTGTGCCTGAGCCATTCCCCCAAACGAACAGAAGGCCATTACAATAATTAATTTATTCATAGCATTTTTCCCATTAACTCACGGCCAACTAACATGCGGCGAATTTCACTAGTTCCAGCACCAATTTCCATCAATTTTGCGTCACGAAACAACCTAGCTACAGGTGCATCATTTAAAAACCCTGCCCCGCCCAGAGCTTGCACAGCTTGGTGAGCTTGCTTCATCGCCTCTTCACTTGCGTAAAGGCAGCATGCAGCCGCGTCTTGTCGGGTGACTTCGCCACGATCACAGGCCTTCGCCACCTCATAAACATAGGCACGTGCAGAGTTCATTGCAGTATACATATCCGCTATCTTGCCCTGCATAAGCTGAAAATTTCCAATTGGCTTACCAAATTGTTTACGCTCAGATAAATAAGGCATCACCTCGTCCAAACAGGCTGCCATAATTCCCAATCCAATGCCTGCTAGAACTACACGCTCGTAATCTAATCCAGACATTAAAACTTGAGCTCCGGCTCCCTCCTCATAAAGAATATTTTCAAAGGGCACTTCTACGTTTTCAAAAATAAGTTCTGCTGTATTGGAACCCCGCATCCCCAGTTTGTCAAAATGTGGGCCAGTGGAAAATCCACCCATATCACTCTCAATCAAGAAGGCTGTTAATCCCTTTGAACCAGCATCAAGATCAGTTTTGGCATAAACCACTATAACATTAGCTTCAGGGCCATTGGTAATCCAAAATTTATTCCCATTAAGTGAATAATATCCATTGCGTTTTTCCGCTCGCAGACTCATCGACATCACATCTGATCCTGCACCCGCTTCACTCATCGCAAGAGCACCAACATGCTCACCTGAAACCAATTTAGGCAAGTATTTCTTTTTTTGTGTATCGGTTCCATTTAGCTGGATCTGATTAACACAAAGGTTGGAATGCGCTCCATAAGATAAGCTAATGCTAGCGGATGCTCTTGCAATTTCCTCAATTACAACGGTGTGGGCCAAGTAACCAAGCCCAACACCACCAAACTCTTCGTCAACTGTGATTCCTAATACGCCAATATCACCAAGAGACTTCCACAAATGTGCAGGGAATTTATTGATACGATCCACTTCTTCAGCTAAAGGCTTAATTTGATCTTGAGCAAAACGATGTACATGGTCTTTCAGTGCATGAATATCGTCACCAAGATCAAAACGCATGGATGATGTAAACATAGTTACTCCATTTACTGAACGATCGTTCATTTTATTCAAATTCGTATTGCCTTGTCGAGTCTTCGTTTAAGCTTCTAATACAGCCAATAGTCCTAATTTATAGTTCGATATGCATGAGATACTTCTTCACGTATAATTCTTGCAACTGTAGAGCAATCATTGAGTGAAAAAGTCAAAGGTAGGCGCATATCAATAATGCCGTGTAAAACGCGGTCGCTTGCGGGCATGGGCTCACTTGGGGCATACGCCCAACTATCATATCGACTGGTAAATCCAACGGGATCAGATGCCCCAAACCATTTCAACTCCACACCACGAGACTTAGTAGCATCTAAGATTTCACGAATTGCATCACCAGACCAATCCAATAATAAAAACTGATAGGACGAGGCGACAAAATGTTCTTGGTGTGGCCTTACAACACAAGTTAACCCTGGCACCTGAGCCAAAGCACTATCAACCACTCGGTATCGTTCATTCCAAGCCTCGCATTGGCTTTCTAAGCAACGTAACTGTGGACGCAGAATGGCCGCGCGTAAATTATCCATACGTCCAGATATATTTGGCGTCGTCAATTTTAACTTTTTGAAAGTCTCTGGCGGTGGTCCAGCACGATGTTTTTCATAAATCATATAGCTACCAGATAATATGATAGCTCGAGCCATTATTTCTTCATCATCACAAATTAAAAACCCACCTTCGCCAGAATTTATATGTTTGTAGGTCTGACTAGAATAGCAGCCAATCACGCCAGAACGTCCAGACCAAACATTATCCCATTTGGCCCCCATGGTGTGAGCACAATCTTCGATTACCTTTACACCATGGGCTTGAGTTAATTCCATCAGAGCAACCATATCTACTATATGGCCACGCATGTGTGACAACAGCAGCACGTCAGCTTTATCAAGCTTGCTAGCCAGATCTTTGAGATCAATAACCAAACCCTCAGTTACACCTACAAAAATGGGTATCGCACCAATTGAAGCTATCGCTCCAGGTACTGGCGCCAATGTAAACACATTAGTCAAAACTTTATCGCCAGGCTTAACGCCAACCGCACGCAAGGCGGTAGATAGTGCATACCCACCAGATGCTACAGCAAGGCAGTAATTTGCGCCCATTTGAGCTGCAAACTCAAGCTCGAGCAAAGCAGTTTCTCCCACCTCGCCCTCTGTCTCATTATAGCGATGCAACCTACCATGCTTCAAAACAGCTAATGCTGCAGCGATACCATCATCAGATATTGGTTCTTGTTGAGTAAAATCACCATAAAAAATATCTTTCATAATGCAGTTTTTGTTCTCGAATAAGACAAAGTCAATGCCAAGAAAGCAGGCACCAGAAATTTCTTAAGTATGAAACGTCATTTAGCGCCATCCTGTCGCCGTAGGGTTATGGCAATTAACTATTTTTATTTAACTAAACTTGAAACTATAGATGGCAAATCTTCAAAATTTTCGAGAACTGCATCCGGTTCAAGTAAAGCCATATCTTCGCCTGCAGGCCCAAATGTTACTAGGATTGAGGGTACTTCAGCATTTACTGCTGTTGTATGATCTGTGACCGTATCACCAACTAAACAACATCGACGCCGATCTCCACCAGCACGATCGACAGCCGCCCAAAATGGGGCTGGATCAGGCTTACGGACCGGTAAAGTATCTGCCCCAATCAAAGCATCAAACATGGACGTAGCACCAAGGTATTTTAAGAGTTGAACAGCCAACCCTTCTGGTTTGTTAGTACAAATTGCAACAGCATAGCCCTCTTGACGTAAAGCTGCTACCGCTGCTAGCGCCCCTGGATAGAATTCAGTGTTACTCGCAATGTCCGCCGCATATGCCTCCAACAAAAGTGGATACTGCCTGTCCACTTCAGTCAGATCGGTCCAGGCCGCACGTTGAAAGCCAACGGCCAACATCGCCCGACCACCTTGCAGTGCAATTTTGCTGTCTGACGGATAGCTAAGCAATTCACCCAAACCTAAGTCACAAAAACAGGTATTGGCGGCTTTCAATAAATCATGACAAGTGTCGGCAAGAGTTCCGTCAAGATCAAAGACCACGCAAGGTTTAAGCATATTTTCACCTTTTTTTTTGTTACGACCCAACCTTTAATACATTCATTTTGCAATACATCTTGTTGAATTTTTCTAATTCCTTAAAAGAGAAGCAGGATTA
>Ga0308004_10000554_pt1 | contig 17578 bp, 13 predicted proteins | sample Neamet38_FD_203156 | JGI IMG/M metagenome (GOLD analysis project Ga0308004, IMG submission 203156) | Marine microbial communities from water near the shore, Antarctic Ocean - #38 | ecosystem: Environmental > Aquatic > Marine > Unclassified | place: Southern Ocean | collected 2014-06-06 | reverse complement strand
GGAAACCTTTATGGAATAACAGATGATTTTAAACTATGGCAAGCAGACATAAATGGTTTGTCAACATTTATTAATCTTCCAGGAATTGACTCTCTTTCTCATCTTACTATAAACAGAGTAAATAATAATATTATTTATTCAACTGGAGAGAAAATTAAAATCTTAGATATTAATTATCAAGAAATTTTAAAATATGATTTCGATTCTCAAGTAGAAAATATTTATTATTACAAAGAATATCTAATTGTTAAAACTAAAGAAAATATTTACTTATTAAAAGATTATAAAATTGTTGAAGGGACTCCAATAAAATCGGATAAAAATTACACAATATGCAACTTAAATTCTTCTAATAAAATTAACATTATTATAATTCGAAATAAAGTTCTATATAATTACGAGTTAAAATAATAAAGCAATATTAAAATATTGATATAGTAAATTTTCAAGAGTGTTTTTATTGCTTCTATTTTTTAAAGGATCAGCTCCTAAAGAAAAAATCAACTTTCTATTATTTTTCAAAGATTTCAAATAAGAAATTTCAATAGAAGAACTATTAATATAATCATTAGAATATAATATAACACCAGAATTTGCTCCGATATAAATTTTATGATTTTTTTTAATTTTAAAATTTATTATATTGTAGCTAAAAGAAATTGAAGATTTATTAAAAATATAACTAGACTCACATCTAATATTAATTAAAAATTTATCAATAAAGTAATTAGAACCTAAACCAAAAACATAGGGGAACCCATAATAATGGGACAAATAAAATTGCTTTTCAGAAATATCATCAAATTTATCTAAACTATATTTTTCTATAATATCTATTAATAGTTTATCATAATCAGGATTTGTTGCATAGCCAGCTTTTAACAATCCTCTAGCCCACTTTTTATAATTCATTGAATTAAACAAATCAGAATATCTTCCGCGAGTTGTTAAAAAAAGTGAATGATCTCTATAAGATTCTTCAGCATTAGAATATTTCCTAAAACATTCATCATCTTCATCATCATCATATAAAATTGTTTCTCCAATCCAACTTGAGTGACATTTTATACCAAAATGATTATTAGCTTCACTAGCAAGTCTACTTAAACCATTGCCAGACTCTAAAATACCTTGAGACAAAGTGATACTAGCAGGTATATTATATGTTTTCATTTCATCTTTAGCAATTGATTTAAATTTATTAATATAAATTTCTGTAATACTTTGTGCAGATATATCGAAAAAAAATAAAACAAAAAATAAGAGAAGAGAATTTTTCATATCAATAAAAATAGTAACAATTTTGAGATTATTTATTTATTTAAAAAAATTATATGAACATTTTTAAAAAAATTATTTAGTTTTTAAAGCTAAATTATATCGCAAGTTTATTCCTAAATTACCAGAGAGTCCTCCAGAATGAATAATTAATATTGAAGAATTAGAAGAAAATAAATTTTTTCTAATCATTTCATGTATGCCATACACCATTTTACCTGTGTAAATAGCATCCAGGGGAATATTATGTTTTAAATCAAAAGTATTGATAAAACTAATTAACTGATTATTAATTTTTGCAAAGCCGTTAAAACAATAATCATCTAAAATATTCCAATTATTTTTATTTGTATAATTATTTATAATTGTATTAAATTCAGTCACACCTTTTAATGATGAAAAGCCAATAATTTTTTGAGATTCACTAGAGCTATTAATAACACCAGAGATTGTCCCTCCAGTTCCAACACAACAACATATATATTTATGATTATCTTCTTTAGACAATATCTCCTGAGTTCCTTTTACAGCTAAATCATTAGTCCCTCCTTCAGGTATTATATAAATATTATTTATTTTTTTTAATAAATTTATTACAAATTCTGCTTTTTCTTTAAGTTTATAATCTGCTCTACTTATATAATATAGTTTCATTCCATTATCTAAACATTGTTTTAAAATAGGATTTAATTTATCATGCTGTTCTCCCCTAACAATTCCATAACTTTTTAAGTTATATTTTCTTGATATAATTGATGTTGCTAACAAATGATTCGAAAATGCTCCACCAAAAGTTATAATCTTATCAAAAGAATTATCTAAAGCATAAATAATATTATATTTTAATTTAAAATATTTATTACCACTTATATCAGAATTAATCTGATCTAATCTTTTAATAAATACTCTAACATTTTTAGCTTGATATAAAGGGTCAAAAATTTCAAATGATTTTATCTTCATAGTTGCAAATATCGTAATTTTGTAAAATGATGAAACAAAGTAAAGAGAATCAACCAGAAAAAAAAGATTTTTATATCTCTTCAGATGGTTTAATAACTTTTACAGCACATTATCATCTTAAAAGAGGTTATTGTTGTTCAAACTTCTGCAAACATTGTCCATATAAAATAAAAAAAAAGTGAAAGAGCAAATAAATATTAAAAAAGAGATTCTTGCTGGAATACCCGAAAATTTACCAGCAATCAAAGATTTCGATACAGAAATTAACCACGCTCCTATTAGAAAACAAATTTTAAATTCTGATGAAAAAAAACTTGCACTTAAAAATGCTCTAAGATATTTTCCTAAAAACCTACATAAAGATCTTGCTCAAGAATTTCTTGATGAGTTAAATAAATATGGTAGAATATATATGTACAGATACCGTCCTAATTATGAAATTAAATCAAGACATATTGAGGAATACCCTTACCAATCAAAACAAGCAGCCTCTATACAGTTAATGCTAAGTAATAACTTAGATAATGCTATAGCTCAACACCCTCATGAATTAATAACTTATGGAGGAAATGGTGCTGTTTTTCAAAACTGGGCGCAATACCTTATCTGTATGCAGTTATTAGCACAAATGACAGATGAGCAAACATTAGTATTATATTCTGGCCATCCTATGGGATTATTTCCTTCAAATAAAAATGCCCCAAGAGTCGTTGTAACCAATGGAATGATGATACCAAACTATTCTAAACCTGATGACTGGGAAAAGTTTAATGCTCTTGGAGTTACTCAATATGGTCAAATGACTGCAGGATCTTTTATGTATATCGGCCCACAAGGGATAGTTCATGGAACAACAATTACAGTAATTAATGCTGCCAGAAAAATTGATAAAAATGCAAAAGATTTATCCGGAAAGATATTTGTTACTTCAGGACTTGGCGGAATGTCAGGAGCTCAACCTAAAGCAGCTGTTATTGCAAAGGGAGTTTGTATAGTCGCAGAGATTAATTCAAAAGCTACAAAAAAAAGACACGAACAAGGATGGGTAGATTTAGTATTTAGTGATTTAGACAAACTAATTGATAGAGCTTTGTTAGCAAAAGATAATTGTGAAGCCATATCTATTGCATATGATGGACATATTGTTGATTTATGGGAAAAATTAGTTGAGAGAGAAATAAAAATTGAAATAGGATCTGATCAAACTTCATTACATAACCCTTGGGCAGGAGGATACTATCCACAAGGCTTGTCTTATGAGCAATCTAATAAATTAATGGTGGAGGATCCAAAAGCGTTTAAAAAGGAAATACAAAAAACACTTAAAAGACATGTAAAAGCTATAAACAGCATGAGTAAAAAAGGCATGTATTTCTTTGACTATGGGAATGCTTTTTTGCTAGAATCTAGCAGAGCGGGCGCAAATATTCTTAAAGATAATGGTGATTTTATTTATAATTCATATGTTCAAGATATTATGGGGCCAATGTGCTTTGATTATGGTTTTGGACCTTTTAGATGGGTATGTTCATCAAACCTGAAGGAGGACCTGAAAATAACTGATAAAATAGCGACTGATGTTTTAGAGAAACTATGTATAAGAGCCCCGAAAGATATTAAACTTCAAATGCAAGATAATATAAACTGGATTAAATCAGCGGGCGAAAATAATATGGTTGTTGGTTCTCAAGCTAGAATATTATATGCGGATTCTGAAGGTAGAATCGAGATTGCTAAAGCATTTAATAATGCTGTTGCAGATGGTATAATTTCAGCTCCTATTATTTTAGGTAGAGATCATCACGATGTTTCTGGTACAGATTCACCATTTAGAGAAACATCTAATATTTATGATGGCTCAAGATTTACTGCTGATATGGCAATTCAAAATGTTATTGGTGATTCATTTAGGGGAGCAACTTGGGTTTCTATTCACAACGGTGGTGGTGTGGGATGGGGAGAAGTAATAAATGGTGGCTTTGGAATGCTTATTGATGGAAGCATTGAGTCAGAAGAAAAAATAAATGATATGCTTTTCTGGGATGTCAATAATGGTGTAGCTAGAAGAAGCTGGGCACGAAATGACGGAGCAATTTCAGCAATACAGAGAGCAATGAAAATAAATAAAAAACTTAAGGTAACTATTCCGAATATAGCTAGTGATGAGCTAATAAACAAATTAGATTATTAAGACCTTATTTCAGCACCTAGCTCTTTGGAAAAAGAGTCGATTAGATCATTCATTATGGAATCAATAGTATTATCATCAAGGGTTTTATTTATATCTGATAAAATAAAAGATAATGCGTAAGACTTTTTATTTATAGCAATTTTATCCCCCTCATAAACATCAAATAAATTTACTGACTTAAGTATCTCATTATCAATATTTAGAGCAATTTTTTTTAATTGACTGTATTCAATATTTTTATCAACTACCAAAGCAAGATCTCTTTTTACAACAGGAAATTTAGTAACGGCTTTGTATTTAACAGAATTATTTTTCAGTAAACTCATTAAAAGATCTAAATTAAAAATTGCTGAGTATACGTTATTTTTAATACCAAAACTGTTTAACAATTTAGAGTTTAGCAAGCCAGATCTAACCAAAACCTTATTCTTAACTTTATATTCTAATCCTTGATCAAAACCAAAATTATTTAATGAGGCAGTTTTAAACTTTTTAATACCCAGTCTATTTAAAATATGTTCAACTGTTTCTTTTAAATTAAAAAAATCAACAGATTTATTTAAGTTATTCCAGTTAGCTTCTAATGTATTTCCAGAGATTAAAACATTTAAATTTTCAGTCTCAATATTTAAGTTATCTTCTTTTTGATATATTTTACCAAATTCAAAAAGCTTAAGATTAAAATTATTTCTATTTTGATTATAAGAAATAGTCTCTAGAGAAGAGAATATCATTGATCTTCTTAAAGTATTTAAATCATTACTTAGAGGATTAATAATATTAATATTATCAGATGAATCTAAATCTGAAATCAGATTGTTATATTTTTCTTTTGTAAGAGAATTATTCATTATCTCATTAAAACCATTTGAAGCTAATAAATTAGATATAATATTTTTAATTTTATGTGAGTTTATTTTTTCAGATGAATTAATAGAAGTATTTAATTTCTCAGGTAACTTTACAGAGTTAAAGCCATAAATTCTTAATACTTCTTCTACTATATCTACATCTCTAGTAACATCAACTCGATAAGGAGGCACTAAAAGTTTTAATCCAGAAGAAGATTCAGCAATAATTTTAATTTCTAAATCTGTTAAAATATTTTTAATGACCACTCTATTTATTTCTTCACCAACTAATTTATCAATTACCGAATATAAAAAATCTATTTCATGATGCTTAATCTCATTTGGATAAACATCTACTATATCGGATGATATTGTCCCTCCACAGAGTTCCTTAATCATCAATGCTGCTCTTTTAAGAGCATAAACTGTAATATTTGGATCACAACCCCTTTCGTATCTAAATGAAGCATCTGTGTTTAGATTATGGCTTTTAGAAGTTTTTCTTATTGATATGGGATTAAAATATGCTGATTCAATAAAAATATCAGTTGTTGAATTTTGTACACCTGATTTTAAACCACCAAAAACTCCAGCTATACACATTGGTTTTTCTAAATTACAAATCATAAGATCAGATGAATTAAGTTTTCTAGCTTGATTATCTAAAGTTATAAAACTTGTATCTTCAGAAAGTGTCTGAATGATCACCTTATTACCAGTAATTTTTTTTGCATCAAAAGCATGTAAAGGCTGACCAGTTTCATGAAGCACATAATTAGTAATGTCAACAACATTATTAATTGGATTTACTCCAATAGATAGCAAACGATCTTTAAGCCATTTTGGAGAATCTTTAACATGAATATTAGAAATAGAAACACCAGAGTATCTTGGGCAAAGTTGCGCGTCTTTGATTTCAACAGAAATTTCCAAAGAATTATTTTCAACTTTAAACGTTTCTACTAATGGAATACACATAGAAAGATTAGCACCATTATAGTTAAGAACCGTTTTTAAATCTCGAGCAACACCAATATGTGACATGGCATCTGACCTGTTAGGGGTTAACCCAATTTCAAAAATAATATCGGATTCAATTTTAAAGTATTCTTTCGCTGATAAACCAACTTGTGCATTAGGATCTAAAACCATAATTCCGTTAGTAGCTGGGCCAAGCCCTATCTCATCTTGACCACAAATCATCCCAACAGAATGTTGACCTCTTATTTTACTTTTCTTAATTTTAAAAGAATCTTCCTCTGAAAACAACCATGTTCCAACGGTAGCAACAGGAACTTTTTGACCAACATTTACGTTAGGTGCTCCACAAACAATTTGTAATGGCTTTTCCTCCCCAACATCTACAGTAGTAATATTCAATCTATCAGCATCAGGGTGTTTAATTTTGGTCAAGACTTCTCCAATAACAATTCCTTTTAATCCTCCTTTTACATTTTCATGATTTATAATTCCTTCAACTTCAAGACCAATATCAGTTAATAATTCTGAAATCTTTTGAGTTGGAAGATCAATTTTTAAATATTGCTGTAGCCAGTTATTTGATATTTTCATCTTATTTTTTAAAACAGTACAAATTTAATTAATGTAATTAACATAAAATAAAAAGGATTAATGATTTACCAACACCTTATTTACATATTTTAGACTTAACATATTTGCAGGATTATTAGACATACCAAATATATTCTTTTGAGTAAACCTCAAAACTTCATCATAGTAAAGAGGAACAATAGCAGCATTATCTAAAATAATTTCATCCATTTTATTATAAAGAGCGAAACGAATTGAATCATTTATTTGAAATAAGCTATTTTCATATAGATTATCAAATTCACTATTTTTAAAATGAGTATAATTTGGACCATTTGGAGAAAAATTCTTACTATAAAATAAGGAAAGATAATTTTCAGCATCCGGATAATCAGCTATCCAACTTCCTCTAAAAAAAGACAACTTAGAAGTTGCAACCATTTGTCTATGCGATGCAGGAGGATTCACATCAATTAAAATATCTATTCCAATAATACTTAATTCATTTTGTATGTATTCACATAAATCCAAATATGATGAAGTAGTTGAAAGCTTGACCTCAATCCTATCAATATTTAATTCTCTTTTTATTTCATTTATTAAATTTCCTGCTAAAACAGGGTTATAGTTAAAGCCTATAACTTTAGAGTTAAAAGAAGGCATACCTTTAGGAATAAAACCTGCATTAGCTGCAGTACCAATATTGTTTCTCAAATATTTTAACATTTTTTTTCTATCAAATCCATAATTAATTGCTCTCCTTACTTTTAAATGTTGAATATGAGAAAGAGAATCATCAAATAAAAAGCCTAAATATTCTGTATTTAAATAGTTCTTAATATTTAAATTAATTATGTCTTTATATTTTGGGTTTAACAAGCCTTGTTTAGTTAAAAGCTCATCTTTATATGAGGCATCAATACCAGAAAGAAAATCTGTGTTACCCATTATAAATTGCAGAAAACCGGCTTGTTTATCTCTTAAAAAAGTTATAGAAACTGCATCTAAAAATGGTAGTTTTTTATTATTTAAAGTTTCAAAATAATTAAAATTTTTTCTTAAAATAAGTTTCTCATTTTTTTTCCATATTTGAAATTTAAAAGGTCCTGTTCCAATAGGATCAATATTAAAATCAGTATTCTCAACAACTTCTTTAGGAACAACAGAACAATATTGCATACTTAGCAAACCTAAGAATGCTGGAAAAGGTTTTTTTAATTTTATTATAAAAGTTGAATCATTTTTAGCATAAAAATCAGAAACATTAGAGAGCACCCACCTTCCAGGAGAGGCAATATCATTATCTAATAATCTAAAAAAAGAATATTCAAAATCGTAAGCAGTAACCAGTCTTCCCTTATTATTTTTAAATAAATTATGATCATGGAATACTACATCATTTCTTAATAAAAACTCATATACTAAAAAATCAGATGACATACTCCAATACTTTGAAACTGAAGGTATTACATTTAAATTTGAATCTAACTGAACAAGACCATTAAAAATTTGAGAAGTAGCCCAAACAGAGGCTTGATCTTTAGCAAAAGCTGGGTCTAAAGAATTAATACCTGCTGATTCGTTATATTTAAAAATAGATAGGTGATCAAGATTTTTTTTATCAGAACAAAATGAAAATAAAAAACATAAAAAACATAAAATAATTAATCTCATGTAACAAAACTACAATTTTCTATTAACTAACTTTCACTTTATAAATATTATAAATATGAATCAATTTTATATTTTTGCTTAATAAAGTAGATAAATAAATAGCTAGCTATAATCAAAAAACTATGTATCCAACAATAAGTCATTTACTAGAAGATATATTTGGTGTATTTATTCCTCTTCCTATACAAACTTTTGGCTTTTGGGTTGCTATTGCATTTATTGCAGCATCTTATATAATAAAGATTGAACTTAAAAGAAAAGAAGAAGAAGGAAAATTAAACTCAATTAAAGTTAAAAGAGAAATTGGTAAAAAACTTTCTTATTCTGAAATAATATCATCCTTAGTAATAGGATTTTTTATTGGATTTAAACTTTTTGAAGCAATAGGTAATTATAGTGATCTTGTTAATGATCCACAATCTTTTATTTTATCTTTTAGAGGGAATTTACTTGGGGGAATTTTAATAGCTTGTTTTTCTTATTATTCTAAACTTAGAGAAAATAAAAAACAAATTCTTGATAAACCAAAATTTATTGAAGAAGAAATACATCCTTATGATTTAGTAGGAAACATAACTATTATTGCTGCTATCTCTGGAATTATAGGCGCAAAAATATTTCATAATCTAGAAAACATAAATGAATTTTTAGCTGATCCTATTGGTCAGTTAATGGCATTTAGTGGATTAACATTTTATGGGGGTTTAATTTGTGGAGCAATTGCTGTTATACTCTATTGTAAAAAATATAAAATTAAAGTTGTTCATTTACTAGACAGCTCTGCTCCTGCTCTTATGCTTTCATATGGAATTGGTAGAATCGGATGTCAAATGTCAGGAGATGGTGACTGGGGAGTAGTAAATTTAGCTCCAAAACCAGAGTGGCTATCTATTTTTCCAGATTGGATATGGAGTTATAACTTCCCAAATAATGTAATTAATGCTGGAGTTTATATAGAAGGTTGCGCTGGAAGGTTTTGCTCTGTTCTTCCTCAACCAGTTTGGCCTACAGCTTTATATGAAGTAATAATGTGTGTCTTATTATTTGCAATCCTTTGGATAATTAGAAAAAAAGTAAAAGTTCCCGGATTAATATTTTGTATTTATTTAATAATGAATGGAATAGAAAGATTCTTTATCGAAAAAATTAGAGTAAATACTGAGTATAATATTCTTGGAGGAATTACTCAAGCTGAAATTATTTCTTTTTGCTTAATAATTACTGGTTTAATTTTCGCTTATATATTATTGAAAAAAAAAATTATTAATTCTTGATTCTTATGATAAAGAGTCCGAGAAAAGTAATTAAACCGTTTAAAATGAGTAATTCAAATCCAAAAGGAATATAAATATTAAGTATGTAGCATACAATAGGAGATGATATTGCAATTAAGGGAACTAATTTATCTCTAACCTTATATTTTGTAAATATTCCAAAAGAAAACATTCCAAGTAGTGGTCCATAAGTATATCCAGCAACAGTAAATAATGATTTTATAACACTTTGATCATTAATAGCATTGAATATCAGTATAACAGATAAAAGAACAAGTGACATTAAAAGATGAACAAACTTTCTTGTTTTAATTTGTTTTACTGGCTCCTGTTTTTCAAACTCTAAAATATCTACACAAAAAGAAGTTGTAAGAGATGTAAGTGCTGAATCTGCACTTGAGTATGCTGCAGCAATAATTCCAATAATAAATAATATTCCAACATAAGGAGGAAGACCAGAGTTTAGAGCAATATTTGGAAATAACATGTCTGCGTTATCTGGAATAATAATACTAAATGTGTCAGAATAAATGTATAGTAGTGCCCCAAGAGATAGGAATATTAGGTCAACAAAAATTAATATAGTACTAAAAACCATCATGTTTTTTTGCGCATCTTTAAGATTTCTACAACTAAGATTCTTTTGCATTTGATCTTGATCAAGACCTGTCATAACTATAGCCATAAACATTCCTGAAAAAAATTGCTTGAAAAAATATTTTTTATCGGTCCAATCTTCAAAGAAAAAAGCTTTAGAGTAATCAGATTCATTAATTAAATTAAAAAGTGAAGAAAAATTTAAATCCATTTTCTGCATTAATGTATAAGCTATTATTATGACTGTAGACAACATAAAAGTTGTTTGAAGTGTATCTGTCCATATAATAGTTTTCATTCCACTTCTATAAGTATAAATCCATATAAGTGAGATAGTAATTATCACTGTTATATAAAATGGGATATTCCATGATTCAAATACTGCAAACTGAAGAACTGTTGCAATTAAAAATAATCTAAATGATGCTCCTATTGTTCTAGATAGTAAGAAAAATGCTGATCCAGTCTTATAACTATTGTAACCAAATCTATCTCTTAAATAAGTATAAATAGAAGTTAGCTCAAGTTTATAATATAATGGTAACAATAGTCTAGAAACAATAAAATAACCAACAAAGAAACCAAATACCATTTGTAAATAAGAAAATTGACTGGATGCCACCCAACCAGGAACAGATATAAAAGTAATTCCCGAAAGAGTCGTTCCTATCATTCCATATGCAATAACATACCACGGAGAGTTTCTATTGCCTAAGAAAAAAGTTTCATTACTATCGTTTTTACCTGTTAAATATGATATTAAAAAGAGTAATAAAAAGTACGCAGCAATGCAGCTTAAAATAATTGATGGATTCATAGTTATTTAATAATTAGTACAAAAGTAAAATATTTAAATATTGAATTAAGTAAATCAATACAATTAATTAATTTTACAAAATGGAATTCCCTTCAGAACTTGTAAAAAATGCTGTTGATCAACTTTCTACCCTTCCAGGAGTTGGGAAGAGATCAGCACTAAGATTAGCGCTTCATTTATTAAAAAAAGATAAAGATCAAGTTGAAAAATTTGGCAACTCATTTATTGAACTAATAAATAATATTAATTACTGTAAGAAATGTTTTACTATTTCAGATTCAGACATATGTCAGGTGTGTTCTAATATTAATAGAGACAATGCCATTATATGTATTGTAGAAGATATTAGAATTATGATGGCTATAGAAAATACAATGCAGTTTAAAGGAGTTTATCATGTTTTAGGAGGTTTAATATCTCCTATGGATGGAATAAGCCCTAATGATTTAAAAATTGAAGAGTTAATTAATAAAGTTGAACAAGGAAATATAAATGAAGTAATATTTGCTTTGAGCTCTACCATGGAAGGTGATACAACAAATTATTATTTATTTAAGAAATTAAAAGATAAAAACATTAAAGTTTCATCAATTGCAAGAGGAATAGCGATAGGTGATGAATTAGAATACACCGATGAAGTGACTTTAGGAACTGCACTATCAAGTAGATTACCTTATTCCGACAATATTAAAACTAATTAAAAATCTTCATAGTTAAGATAGATTTATTAATTTTGTGAAAAATATAATTAAATATGGCTAGAGTAGAATTGATTATGCCCAAAATGGGTGAGAGTGTTTCTGAGGCAACTGTAATTGCTTGGACTAAGGAAGTTGGAGAAATGGTGGAGCTAGATGAAACAATTATTGAAATAGCTACAGACAAGGTAGATTCTGAAGTCCCTTCAACTAATGAAGGTAAGCTAATAGAAAAATTATTTGAAGCTGATGATCTAGTTCAAGTAGGAGAACCATTTGCAATTCTAGAAGTTGGAGGTGAAGATAAAACTGCTAAAGAAGAGATAAAAAGCATCCCTGCTAGTACAGAACAAAATATTACTGAAGAAAAAGTTAGTAAAAAACTTGAAGAATCTAAACCAATAATTAAAAGCTCAGGAGATAGATTTTATTCCCCTTTAGTAAGAAGTATGGCTTCAAAAGAAAATATTAGTTCTGATGAACTTAATAATATTCCTGGCTCTGGCAATGATGGAAGAGTAACTAAATCAGATATGATTTCATATTTAAAAAATAGAGATTTAAAAACCTTATCTTCTACTAAACCGATTATAGAAAAAGTGGTAGTTCAATCAAATAAAACAGAAACTAAAGCAACTACAAAAGCATCAACAAACCACACAGCTCCTATTTCTAATACGGGCGATACAGAAATTGTAGAAATGGACAGAATGCGCAAATTAATATCTGCACATATGACAATGTCAAAATCAACATCTGCACACATTACTTCATTTGTGGAAGCTGACATGACTAATATTGTAAATTGGAGAAACTCAGTAAAAGCTGGTTTTAAAGTAAGAGAAGGTCAAAATATAACATTTACACCAATAATTATTGAGGCAATGGCTAAAGCTGTTAAGGATTTTCCAATGATAAATGTATCTGTTAATGGCACGAATATTCATATTCATAAAAATGTAAATATTGGAATGGCTGCAGCTCTTCCTGATGGAAATCTTATTGTTCCTGTGATAAAAGAATGTCAAAATAGAAATCTAGTAGGTATTACTAAATCAGTCAATGATCTAGCATCTAGAGCAAGAGGAGGGAAATTAAAACCAGATGATATTCAAAATGGTACAATAACAATGACTAATGTAGGAACATTTGGTAATCTAATGGGTACTCCTATTATTAATCAACCTCAAGTAGCAATATTGGCATGTGGAGTAATAAAGAAAAAACCTGTTGTTTTAGAAACTGAGCACGGAGATGTTATAGCAATACGTCATATGATGTTTCTTTCACTATCTTATGACCATAGAGTTGTTGATGGTGCTTTAGGAGGACAATATGTGAGAAGGGTGGCAGATTACTTAGAGCAATTTGATAAAGAAACAATAGTCTAAATTAAAAAAGCTCTAATTTAAAATTGGAGTTTTTTTTGAAATTTCTACATGAATTTAAATTTAATAAAACCTTTAGTCTTCTTTGATTTAGAAACTACAGGAGTGAATATAGTAAATGATAGAATTGTAGAAATTTCAATTCTTAAAATATTTCCTAATGGAAATAAAGAAAGTAAAACATGGCTAGTAAACCCAACAATACCAATTCCTGAGGTAACAACTGCAATACATGGAATAACTAATGAAAAAATTGCTAATGAACCAACTTTTCAAGAATTATATAAAGAAATTCTTTTAATAATTAAAGATTGTGATTTAGCTGGCTATAACTCGAATAAATTTGACATACCTCTGTTGATAGAGGAATTCCTTAGATGTGATAGTGAATTTAAAATCAAAGAATTTAAATCTGTTGATGTACAAAATATTTTTCATAAACTTGAACAAAGAACACTTTCAGCAGCATATAAATTTTATTGTAATAAGGAGCTTGTAAATGCACATTCAGCTGAAATTGATACTAAAGCAACATTTGAAATATTACTAGCACAAATAGAAAAATATGATGAACTTAGCGGCGATGTAGCATTTTTAGCTAATTTTTCTAAAAGAGGAGGTAAAAATATTGATATGGCTGGATTTATTCAATTAAATGACAAGAATGAAGAAATTTTAACTTTTGGGAAAAATAAAGGAAAAACACTAGAACAAATTTATAATGAAAATCCTGGATATTTCTCATGGATAAATCAAGCAGAATTTCCTTTATATACTAAAAAAGTTTTAAAAGATTCTATTACTAAAATAAAACTCAAAAAGAAATTCAATTAATAGTCTAAATGAAGAATGAAAATAATTTGCATAGGTAGAAACTATATTAATCACGCCAAAGAACTAGGCAATTCGATTCCAAAAGAACCACTTTTTTTTCTAAAACCTGATACAGCAATACAACCTAAAGGTCACCCCTTTTTTATTCCAGATTTCTCTAACAACATACAGCATGAAATAGAACTTGTAATAAAAATTTCAAAAAATGGTAAATTTATTGAAGAAGAATTTGCTCACAAGTATTATGAAATGATTGGCATTGGCATTGACTTTACTGCTAGAGATATTCAGGAAGAATGCAAAAAAAATGGACATCCGTGGGAGAAAGCTAAAGGATTTGATGGATCTGCACAAATAAGTAAATCATTTATAAATAAAAATGAACTTGAGCAAAAAAATATTAAATTTAGTCTGAAAAAAAATCATATTTCTGTCCAAAAAGGAAATAGTAAAGACATGATTTTTTCTTTTGATAAAATCATATCATATATTTCAAATTTTTATACTTTAAAAGCTGGTGACTTAATTTATACAGGAACACCTGCAGGAGTTGGCCAAGTAATCTCAGGAGATAGATTAGAAGGGTTTATTGGAGATAAAAAACTTTTAGAAGTGAAAATTAAATAGACTATTTAGTAATCCTCATTTTATATTGTGGTTCAAATTTCCCAATAGAAACATCTTTTAATTTTCCTTTTATCATTCTCTTTCTTAATGGTGATATTTTATCGGTAAAAAGAACTCCTTCAATATGATCATACTCATGCAAAATAACTCTAGCATTTAGGCCATCATAAGTTTCAATATGTTTTTTAAAATCTTTATCATAATACTCAATTTCTATTACGGACTTTCTTGAGACATCTTCTCTTACTTCTGGAATACTTAAACACCCTTCATTAAATGACCATATTTCACCTTTTGCAGAAATTATTTTAGGATTTATAAATGTTTTTTTACAACCAACCAAATCAGGGTTTTCGTCATCCACAAATGGATTAGTATCAATAATAAAAAGCCTAAAGGATTTATTAATTTGAGGCGCTGCTAAACCAACTCCTTGAGCAGCATACATGGTCTCATACATATTTTCAATTAAAGAATCTATTTTAAGATCATCTTTAATAATTTCTCGACATTTCTTCCTAAGAACTTCTGCTCCAAAAGCAATAATTGGTAAAATCATAATTTACAGAAGATTATCAATAATATCATCAATACTTAAACCTTTTGATTCAGCTTTATAATTTTTGACAATTCTATGTCTTAAAACAGGTTTAGCAATTGCTTTAACATCTTCGATATCAGGTGAAAACTTGCCATTTATCAGAGCGTTACATTTAGCAGCAAGAATTATATATTGTGAAGCTCTTGGGCCTGCACCCCATTCAATGTATTCATTTACATAATCGTTAGCATGAATAGTTGCAGGACGTGTTTTTGACACTAATTTTACAGCATATTCTAATACATTATCATTAACAGGTATAGAATTAACTAACTCTTGGTACATTATAATATCATTTGCACTAATAATATTCTTAAGATCCTCTTTTACATTTGAAGCAGATTTTTTAACAATCATCAATTCATCTTCATATTTGGGGTAATCTAAGATAACATTAAACATAAATCTATCAAGTTGAGCTTCAGGAAGAGGGTAAGTACCTTCTTGTTCAATAGGGTTTTGGGTAGCTAAAACAAAAAATGGAGAGTCAAGAACATATTTAGTGCCAGCACTTGTAACAGATCTTTCTTGCATACATTCTAAAAGAGCTGCTTGAGTTTTTGGAGGTGTTCTATTAATTTCATCTGCAAGAACAACATTAGCAAATAAAGGTCCTTTAATAAATTTGAAGTTTTTAGATTCATCAAGAATTTCTGTTCCAATTATATCAGAAGGCATTAAATCTGGGGTAAATTGTATTCTATTAAATTTAAGCCCTAAAATATCTGCTATAGTCTGAACTAGTAATGTCTTTGCTAAACCAGGAACACCAACTAATAAACAATGACCATTTGAAAAAATGGAAATTAGCACTTGATTAACAACATCCTCTTGACCAACAATAACTTTAGAAATTTCTTTTTTAAAATTATTAAAAGCTGAGACAAATTCTTTTGCTTTTTGAATATCACCTTTATTATCATTCATATTATTTCATCCATTTATTATAACAATCACAATTTGTAAGATTATTTGATAATCTTACAAATGTGTTATTTAATTTATCATTAATCCATTTATCAACTCTTTCTTCCTTCTTATTTCTTATTGCAAACTCTTGAATGTTCATGTAATCATCTATAACATTAGCTTGATGTGCAGGCACTTTACTATTGATCATTATAATTCTGTATGATTGTTCATTATCATTTGATTTAGTTAATGTAGGCGGAGAAACATCATTAACACTCATGTTTTTAACAATATATTTAACTGAAGGATTTAATTGATCAAAAGTAAATTTAGAAGAACCAGTTTCTGGATTAATAAGTAACCCCCCATTATTTTTACTTTCATCCTCAGAATATTTTTTTATTGCATCTTCAAATGTAATAATAGAACTATCAAGATCAGATTTTATTTTGTTAATATCGTCGCTAGCATTTTTAAGTGATAAAGAAGATATTTTGGGTTTTAACAAAATGTGTCTAACATTAATTTGCTCTCCCCTTCTAGATATCATTTGAATGATATGAAAACCAAATTCTGTTTCTATAACTTCAGAGATTTCATTATCTTTTAATCTAAAAGCAGCACGTTCAAATTTAGGAACTAACTCCCCTCTATTCATCCAGCCTAAATCCCCACCGTTATTAGATGTTCCTGGATCATCAGAATAAAGAGCTGCTAAAACTTTAAAATCTTCACCATCATAAACTCTTTTTCTAAATTTGTCCAATTTTTCTCGAATACTCTCTTTTTCCTGATTAGATATTTTAGGATTAATAACAATTTGTTTTATTTCAATTTGTTCATCCACAAAAGGGATTTCATCAAACTTTAATTTAGAAAAGTAATATTTAACTTCAGAAGGAGTGACTTTTATATTATTAGAAATTGAAGATTGCATTTTTTGTGCAAATAATTGATTTTTTACAATTGCTGATAATTCTTGTTTGATTAAATCTAACTCTTTTTTAAAATATTCTTCTACTTTATCAATAGAACCAAGTTGTTTTTCAAAATAAGACACTCGTTTATTAACTTCTTTTGATATATCTTCATTACTCACTTCAATATTGCTGTCTAACTTAGCATGATGAACAAGAAGGTTTTGGAAAAGAAGATCATCTAAGATATCACATTTAATATCTTCAGACTTAGTAAACCCTTGAGAAAGATATTGTAGATATTGAGATTCAATTTCTGAAGTTAAAACCATTTCACTGCCAATAACAGCCTCAATTTTATCAATTGACTGAGAGAAACATATAATAGGAGTCAATAATGTTAGT
>Ga0308004_10000553_pt1 | contig 17613 bp, 18 predicted proteins | sample Neamet38_FD_203156 | JGI IMG/M metagenome (GOLD analysis project Ga0308004, IMG submission 203156) | Marine microbial communities from water near the shore, Antarctic Ocean - #38 | ecosystem: Environmental > Aquatic > Marine > Unclassified | place: Southern Ocean | collected 2014-06-06 | reverse complement strand
ATGACTAATAAGCTTTTGGGCTATTTTTTGACCTCTAAAATCTGGCTCTACGAACAAATCATCTAAAAACCCAATATATTGACCCTTAATTGGTCTTGGCATTGTTCTATAATGAGCAATAGCAACGATTTTAGCCTCTAATTCAAAGCAAAGTCCATTAATATCATGGCTTTCATCGTGAATCCATCCCCAAAGAGTGTCTAAAATCCCTGTATTCATTGGGACTTTGTAGAAATTGGCATAACCGTTGTATAATTTTGTCCAATTTTCTTTATCCTTTTGCTCTAATTTTCTAATCATTTACTTCAATTTTCTTTAATAAATCATTGATATTATTTGTTAATCTAGGTTAATTTGTCTTTTGCATAGCTTAACAAGTTTTTTAAATCCTGCAGATTTAATATAAGCCTTTTTTCTCATAATTTCCTCAGAAACATTAAGCTTAGACCTGTATTCAAATTATTACCCAAGATAAGAAGCTACTGAAAACATTATAGATCCAAGAATTATTTCAATAGCTGTAATATATTCTTTTCACATAAATTAACTTTATACTATTGACATGCTAAAACACATGATATATTACTAACGATAATTAAAGGTTATCAATAGTAATTTAATAATATGACAATTAAAAACCCTTATTCAAAGCTTCGGATAAAACCAAAGGTTAAATCCGAAATAAGCACTAATATAAAAGAATTACAAAAAGAGACAATACTTAATCTTGAGCATTCAAAAGCTCCAAACACTGTAAGAGCATACCGATCTGACTTTAGTGACTTTCGTTTATTTTGTGCTAAGAATGGCTTTAAATCAATTCCTAGTGATCCCAAGGTGGTCTCTTTATATTTAACATATTTATCAACTAATGAAGCTAAAGTGAGCACTTTAAAGAGAAGATTGGTATCAATTGGCGTTATTCATAAGCTAAAAGGGTATTATTTAGACACAAAACATCCATCAATTGTTGAAAATTTAATGGGTATAAAACGTAGAAAAGGGAGTTATCAAAAAAGTAAAAAAGCGATATTAATCAATGATTTAAAAGTAATAATTAATGCTATAGATACGAAAAATAATAAAGAAATTAAGAAGTTAAGAGACAGATCAATAATCTTAATTGGTTTTTCGGGTGGTTTTAGAAGAAATGAAATAGTCTCATTAGATTATGATGATTTAGATTTTGTTACGGAAGGTTTAAAAATAAATATTAGAAGGTCTAAAACAGACCAATTTGGCGCGGGATTAGTCAAGGCTCTACCCTACTTTGATAATACTCAATACTGCCCAGTAGTTTCATTAAGAAATTGGATAAATATATCTAAAATTAATTCAGGGGCTCTATTTAGAAGGTTTTCAAAAGGATCAAAACTATCACAAAATAGATTAACAGATCAAACAGTAGCATTGCTCATTAAGGAATATTTACAGTTAGCAGGAATTGATAATAAAAACTACTCTGGACACAGTTTAAGGTCAGGTTTTGCAACATCTGCAGCAGAATCTGGGGCAGAAGAAAGGAGCATCATGAATATGACAGGACATAAATCGACAGAAATGGTGAGAAGATATATTAAAGAAGCAAATCTATTTAAAAATAATGCATTAAATAAAATTAAGATATAATTAAAAATAATGAATGAGGAAGTAACCATTGTTTTAATATCTCATAAAAGCAGATATTTGATATCAAATTTTATAAAAAATATTTATGATAAGTTTGAAATCATCATTATTGATAATGCAAATGATAAAAAATTAGAATTAGAAATTAAGCATAACTATCCAAATGTAATTATAAAGCTAATTGAAAATAATGGATATGGTGCTGCTATTAATTACGCAAGTAAATTAATTAAAAAAAATTATTTTTTAATTTGTAATCCTGATGTTGAAGGTCTTAATGAAAAAAATATTCAAAATTTTATAACAGCTGCAAAGTCCCTAGATGATAAATTTTCATCATTAGGACCTAGGTATATTAATGTGAATCGAAAATCACACGTTCAAAGTGATCCGGATAAAGAAGTTGCAGAGATGATGTTTATAAGTGGTGCCTGCATGTTTTTTAAAAAAGAAAAATTTGATCAATTAGGAGGGTTTGACGAAAACTTTTTTTTATATTTTGAGGAGAGTGACTTTTGCCTTAGGTCTTATAAAATAAATAAAAACTATCAAATAAATAAAATAAAACTAAAACATTACAATGGTACATCAGTTTCAACAAAAAATGCTAAAGAAAAAAATGAATTACAAGAATTGTACACATGGCACTTTATTTGGTCTAAATTTTATTATTATAAAAAACATTATAGTTTTATATTAGCATTTATTTATTTTATCCCAATCATTTTAAGAATTATATTTAGAATCTCTTTTTATTTATTAAAAGATGATAAAATAAATATCAATAAATATAAAACAAGATGGTCTGGTCTGATAAATTCTATAAAAGGAAATAAATCTTACAAAAGATTGTATTAAATTATTTCTAAAGCCTTGTGATAAGAAATGATATTCATAAATTCTTTATTATTATTATAATAGTCTTTAAACTTTAAATTTTTAAAATTGGTAATTTTTATATCTAAAGGATTGGTATTAATTTTTTTTCTGATAATGCCAACACCAAAATCAATTTCACATGTGAAAACTTCTAAATTAGACTTAGATCTAAGTTCAACAATTGATTTCCAGACATCTCCATTCCACGATCCTCTATACCTTGGTACTGCTTGATGGGCTATAGTTCTGGGCAAACAATCGTGGATCAAGATATGACCATTATCATTAAGTATATCAAGAGAGCTATATATATCTTTTATCACCTGCTCATAATGATGTAGGCCATCTATAAAAATTATATCAAATTTATCCTTGTTATTAATAAAAAAATTATCACTAGTATCTCTAATAGTACCACCACTAATAGGATCAACACCAATTTTAGTATTAATTTTTATTTTAGAAAATGATTGGTCTTTGTCACAACCAATTTCAAGATAGCTAGTATAACTGTACTTATTTATAATATGTTGGATTAAATCCCATCTAAAAATATGAATTGGAAAATTAAAAGATAATTTTTTATTGAATCTTTCAATAAACAAAAAATAATAAATTCTGTTAAAAAATAATTTAATAGGATTAAGGTCTTCCATTATTTAAGGTTATTTCGATTATTAAAATTATATAAATATTTTACATAAAAATAGTTAAGTTTACAAAGTAAATATTTGAAAATATATTGGTAATGAATTGTTGGTTCACTTAGTTCACTTTTATAAATCTTATCTGAATTCAAAATGAATTTTTTAAAAAAATTAATTGTAATTCCCCATTTTAATAGAAATATTTTACCCCCCCTACTACCAGATTCAGTTTTGATAGTCGGATGATTCTTGTATTTACGAGTAACAATGGAACCGAAATGATAAACTTTAAAATCATTTATACCTTTAAAAATTCTAATACCCTTTTTCCATAACTTCATGTTTAAGTCAGGATCTGAGCCAGTTCCAGGATAATATTCCTCACTAAACCCACCAACCTCATCCCATAATGTTTTATGTATTAAATGTGGGGCCCACGTTGAACCTTGAAAGTCGTGATGATTAACATTTTTATAATTAGCTAATAACTTATCTTCATTAAAATTTTCTAGTGTGTTTCCACAATCAAATTTTATTGGTCCATTATTCATCATTATACCAGAAAGGTAAAATCTATTATGTGGAATTTTTTTAATTTCATTTAAAAGTACTTCATCCCAACCGGGACAAAAATAAAAATCATCATGAGAATATAATATGTATAAAGTAGTCGCTTTTTTAGCTGCTTTATTCATACCCTCACAAATGCCAGAATTATATTTAGTCAATGTATATTTAATATTTTCAGAAATTAAATAATCTTCTGTTCCGTCAGTACCTTCGTTTATGTGGGGAATAATTTCGTGATTAAACGTAGAATTTTTTCTAATACTCGCTATACAAATCTTAAGATATTTTAAATTGTTAAATGTTGGGATTATTATTGAAAACATTATTCCCAATAAAATTTTTTATGTTTTATGTTAAATGATTTTTTAACAATAAAATCAGCAACTATTGTTGAGTTAAAGTATTTAAAATATTTGTTTCTCCCATTTTGAGCAATTTTTTTTCTGAGTTTCTCATTACTAGAATATTTTTCTATTTTTTCTGATAAATCAGAAATACTTGTATAAGTAACAATTTCATCATCATTGAGGAAATCATTGAATTGTGTTTTTTTATCTATTAATAGCAAAAGTCCGTTACCAATTATTTGGGAAAATCTATCACTACTATAATATTTTGCAGCTTTACCTTGGCTTAAATTTAACCCCATTTTACTTTGAGATATTGCATTTATATAGTTGTCAGCCCAAACTGGTTGTTTATTATTTAGACCATATAGGTCAAATTTAATATTGGGTATTTTATTTATTAATTTATTAATGAAATTTTCTCTAGCATCGAACTTTCCTTTTTTGAGTACGCCTCTATGAACACCATGACTCATTGCAAAAAATACATCATTATTAAAATTAGAATTTTGGTAATTATGCAATCTTTCAAATGATTTATCCACTGGATTTGGTATGTAAAAAATATTTTTATCTACAGGCATCTTTAAACTTGCAGGATCTGTAGTACAAAAACTTACATCAAATAAATTAATTTTATTTAGAAATCTTTTTTTATTTACCAACCAATCACCATCCATCCTATCTAAAAACCATTGTACAATTTTGATATGTGGATAGTTTTTTCGTATGAATGATAACGTATCTGTCTTTATAAGATCGGCATGCCCTAAAACTATAATATTTGGTAAATAATTACTTATTACCTCAATGAATTTTAAATTAAGTTTTGTTGACCCATCTAAATCTTTAATAGATCTATAATAGCTGACAATATCTCTATCACTAAACTCTAAAACACTGTGTCCTAAACGAATAAAGCCATTATTTATCCTTCGACCTGTATTGTAAAATAATCTACCATTATGTCTTTCATTAAAATTAGTAACATGAAGGATTTTTAATTTAACGTCCTTTTTATTTTTTATTATTAATGATGACTGCTTAACTGTGCGCAGGTCTGATCTGTAATTATCAATTTTTTTAGTAATAAATTGATCAGTTAAGTAAAAATTTTTCAAAGATAATCTTTGTAATTTTTCTCTTTTTTTTTTATCTTTAATTAAATTGTCAATAGATTTATAGAGATTTTGGGAATTAAGATTCCTGATAATTATTCCATGAGTAATTGTTTCTGGTAAGCCACCTCTATTAGATATGATAACAGCACACCCTCGACTTGAAGCTTCCAAACTAGTTCGTCCGAATGGCTCTTCCCATCTTGAGCAAGCAACTGCAATACTACTTTTTTCAAAGATTCTTAAAACATCTTCATGTTTCTTAAATCCAATAAGCTTTAAATTCTTGTGTTTAAGTAAAATTTTTTCCCTTGGCTCATCTCCTATAACTAATGACTTCCAGTCATTATGTTTATTTAATATTCTCTTTATAGCCGTTGCAAATAAATCAAATCCCTTAGCTTTATTCAGTTTACCAGCGAACGTGATTAACTTCTGCTTCTTATGAATGTCAACTTTTTTTGGATTAATTGATTGATGTATAACTTCTAATTTATGTGATTTTGTATAAATTGGATTTATATTTAATAAAAATCTTTTTTTTGACCACTCACTGTTAAAAATAATTTTTTCACAAATATTAAGTAAATTGATCCTTTCTTTAATTTTTTTGGAGCCAACCATCGTAACTGGATCGTTATGAAAATATAATATTAATTTTGAATTAATCTTACTCATAAGAGATACATAGTTTGGTCTGTTATGAATTTCTATTAAGTCAATATTTTTATCATTATGTAATTTAACAAATTTATTTACATATTCTTTACTTTGACTTTTAAATAGATAGTTTTTACCCAGATCTATATTTGTATAATTTTTACTTAATTTTTTTTTGTATTTTGTATTCCCATAAATTGTTATGTTGTCTTTAAAAACACTATATTTATTGGTGGCACAAACAAATATTGATACAGCGCCAGCATATGATGACGAATAATTTTCTTTATAGGGCAATAAAACAGATATCTTCATTTAATTATTTATCTAAAATTTTTTTTCGTTTTGCTCTATCGTGTTTAAGTTTATATTCATAGGACATAGCCTCGTTTTTACTTTTAAATTTTTTGCTATAAATTAACAACCATTTATATCCTTTTGTAGATTTTGCTCCTTTATTAGAGTTATGCTTATTTAATCTATTTTTTAAATTATTTGTATAACCTACATAGGTTTTGTTAGTGCCAGGAGATATAGATTTGAGCATATATGTGTAATAAAACATATTTATGGCGGTCCCTGGGGGAATCGAACCCCCCTTTGCAGGATGAAAACCAGCTGTCCTAACCGATAGACGAAGGGACCGTGTTGTGATCTTTTATTTTAAAAGTCATTATTTATCAAGCCCAATTAAACTATAAGATTAGATCCCTAATAGTTAATTGTAGTGTTTTTTTGTTATTCCAAATGTTTTCATTGATATAACCCAGTACACTTAAACTCTTTTTATAATTCAGTAAATACTCACCAACTTTATTATTTACTGAGTTAAACGATATAGATTTAATTGAAAAGCCTATTTTAGATTTTAACACCAGTGAAATATGCTTCTTTGAAAGAATGTTGGCTTTAATTACCATTAAATCCTTAAACAAAAAAGTTGGCGCAGAATTGCCTGTACCAAAAGGTTCTAATCTTTTTATATCTGTATAAAAATTCTCATTAAAAGCAAGTGGTGATACCTCAGCATCATAAGAAAATATGTAATCCCTGGTAGATCCTTTATCTATAAAGTCTTTTAAAATAAAATTTTCAAAATTTTTAAGATTTTTTTTTTTTAATGTAAAACCAGCAGCCATATTGTGCCCCCCTCCATTAATAATCAAATTTTTATCTTTGGAATTCTTAATTGCACAGCCCATGTTATAACTGAAGACAGATCTTGCAGAGCCTTTTAACACCTCATTAGATGTTGTTATTACTATTGCGGGTTTATTAAAATAATCTTTTAATCTGGCTGCTATAATACCAATCAAACCTTCATTAATATTGGCTTTATAGTAAAAAATAATATCTTTATTTTCTTTATCTATTTTTTCAAAATCAATTTCATCAAGTATCAAAGTTTCTATTTCTTTTCTTTTATTATTTAATTTAATTAATTCATTCGATCTAATATTCACAATCTTTAAATTATCTGACGACAATAATTCAGTTGCATAATTTGATTTACTTAATCTTCCACCTGCGTTTAATATAGGACCAATTAAATAACCAAGATCACTGATGTTAAGTTTACTTTTTTTATTATTTAAATTAAACAATTCATTAAACGCTATGTTTTTATTAATATTAAAATTTCTAAGTACGACTAAAGCTATTAATCTATTGAGTTTTCTTAACGGCATCACATCGCATACAGTGGCTAACAAAACATAAATTAAATAATCAGAAATCTTAATACTATTCTTAATTTTTTGAGACAATAAATCTATAAAAAAATAAACCAAAGTTGTTGCACATAAATAATCATATTTAATATATCCATTATCTTTTTTGGGATTAATAATTGCAGTAGCGTTAGGAAATGGTTTGTTGATTTCATGATGATCAATAATTAGAGATTTAATCTTATTTTCATTTAAAAAATCTATAGCTTCATTAGATGTTGATCCGCAATCAACCATTATTATTAATTCAGGTTTACCTAAGATTAGCTTTTGGAATAACTTTTTAGTAGCACCGTACCCATCTTTTTCTCTGTCAGGTATATAATAAAAAAAAGGGTGTTTTATATTTTCAAAAAACCTTACAAATAATGATGTTGCTGCTGATCCATCAACATCATAATCTCCTAAAATACAGATTTTTTCATTGTTTTTTATTGAATTAGTTACAAGTTTAATTGATCTTTCAAAATCACTATTTCTAAAAAAAACATTATTTAAATCTAAATGATTGTCTATGCTGTTTAATTCTGTTTGATCAAAATTTCTTGAAATAATTATTTTAGACAAAATACTGCTAAAATTATAATCTTGTTTTAATTTTTCTATTGAATTTTTATTAGTTGCTTTTTCTACCCACTTTTTACCTGATATTGAAATCATTCTTTAATAAGATTTGTTCTCTTAATAATTTTTTTAAAATTAGAATTTTTATGAGTAACAAGTGTTTCTGATGTATAATTATTATTGTTTATGTCTATCCCAGATAATACATTGTTATTAGTTATACCAGTTGCACAAAATATAGAGTCCCCTTTTACAATTTCATTTAATTCATATTTTTTATCCAAATCAGTTATGCCCATTTTCTTAGCATCACTAATGTCTTTATCATTATCAAATATAAATCGGCCTTGAAAATGACAATCATACGCGTCTAGTGCTGATGCAGCCAAAACACCTTCTGGTCCACCTCCTATACCTAAATAGATATCAACATTGTATTTTGGGTCTGATACGTACAAAGCACCAAGAACATCTCCATCTGTAATTAATTTAACTTTAACTTTTAATTTTTCTAATTCTTCAATTATATTTTTATGTCTTGGTCGATCCATTATACAGGCAGTAATTGATGAAATATCCTTTTTCATAAAATCTGCCAAATTAGATATATTTTTTTTAATTGAATTATCTAAATCAATTAAATTTTTCTCAACCTTACCTGTTGCAATTTTTTCCATATAGGTTTCTGGTGCATTAAAAAGATTCCCCTCTTCTGCAATTGCTATAACCGATATTGCGCCAGGCAAATTATTAGCAGCAAAATTGGTACCTTCTAAAGGGTCAACAGCTATATCAAAACTTGGACCTTTTTTATTACCAAGTAATTCACCAGTATATAACATGGGTGCCTCATCTAATGAGCCTTCACCGATTACCACCTTACCATTCATATCTATTTTATTCAATTCAGCCCTCATGGAATCTACGGCTGCTTGATCAGCTGCAATTTTATTTTTCTTACCAACTAAATACGAGGATGCTAAAGCTGCTTTGGAAGAAACATTAATAAAAAGATCAATGTATTTTTTATCTATAGTCATTAAATTTTTTCGATTGTAGACTCGGTAGAATTTATTACATTTTCAAATTCTCTTAGACGCTTGTAAACACTAGCCAACTCAATAATAGTAGGCCAAGCTTTCAATAGATATTGCATAGAGCCCTCAACCCTTCCAAAAGCTCTTATTATTTGTTGCATAACCCCTAATGTTACAACACCGGCTACTATAGCTGGCGCAAGGAAAACATAAGCTGATAATACATTTGCTTGCAAGTAAGCCATACGACCAACATTAAAATACAAATAACGTATGTAGCTTAAAAAATGAATTGAACGTACATCATCAAATAATTCGTTTATTGTCTTAGGTCTAACGTTATTGTCATCTTCAGCTACTACTAGTATTTTTCTATAAGCTGCCTCTTTTTTTTGTAGATCATACTCAACTCCAACTAAACGTAATATCCATCCTAATCCTATCAAGAATGCTGTACCACCCAATGTCCAAAGTAATGCACCTGTTATTAATCCATATTGCCAATCACCAAAAAAGAAAATTGGTATACCGACTGACAATCCTAATAGTATTGGAGTAAACTGTATTAACACCATAACTGATTCAATAAAGCTTGTGCCAAGTGATTCCATAATACGTGTAAACTTAATCGTATCTTCTTGAACTCTTTGTGAGGCACCTTCTATTTTACAAGCTCTATCATAAACAGAATGATACCATTCCACCATTGCAGTTCTCCATCTAAACAAAAAGTGAGCTGTAAAAAAACTTATTACAACATAAAGGGCTATATATATTCCAGCTAGTGTAATAAATGAAGCTAAATTTGCCCAGTACTCTTCAATTGTAATCGCGTTAGGTTTAGCAAGTGCTTTTTGAATCATGTCATAGAACACACCAAACCATTCATTTATCTTTACATCAATTTTTACTTGAACCCACAATGATGATAAGATTACAAATGAACCTAACCAAGACCATAACTGCCATTTTTTTTGAGTAAAAAATTTAAACATTTAAATTATTTAAGAAAGTTTTTTGCGTAAGATTTTTTAATAGTTTTTCTTTTTTGTGGTTCAATAATTTCAAAATCTATTTTATTTTTTTTTGCATATTCAGCTGCTAATTCTTTAGTAGAAAATTCTAAATTTAATTCTGAAAGTGTATTAGAGCTGGTTTCCCAACCCATCAAAGGATTAACACCAGCATTTTCTGTTTCAAATTTGATAACCCATTTGTCAGATTTACCCAAGCCGGATTGCATTGAGTTTTTTGTTGGTATGTAGATCTTAGCTTTATTCATAATTAATGGTCGGGGCGAAAGGATTTGAACCTTCGACCCTCTGGTCCCAAACCAGATGCGCTACCAGGCTGCGCTACGCCCCGATTGTGGTACTGATACATTAGATATAGTTAATTTCAAAGCATAAAGAGTATCTTAAATAAGTTTTTTTCAAAAGAATCTGTTATATAGGTTAAATGATCATTGCCTGCCAAAGTTGTAATAAAAAATTTGATATTAACCAGAATTTGATACCTGAAAATGGAAGACTCCTTCAGTGCAGTAGCTGTAATCACAAATGGTTTTTTAAAAATGAAATAATGTTTAAAACAACAGATTTTTCAACAAATGAAATTTTGAAAGTTTTTGAGAATGAGAGGCCCCAGGTAAACAAGCCAATAACCTCTAATGATATGACTATTATTGACACCAATACTACTCCACACACAGATGAAGTGATTAAAAAAACAAAAACTAATAATATTAAATTTCAAAAAAAAAGTAATTTTCTGAATTTAACAATTGTCTTTATAATTTCCTTTGTAGCATTAATTATAATACTAGATACTTTTAAGAAACCTTTGGGTAAAATTTTACCAAATCTTGAGTTTTTACTTTATAATTTATATGAAAGTATTACATATATTAAATTATTTATTAAAGATTTAATTTAACTTACATATATGATTAAAAATTTATCAAAACCTTTTAAATGGTTTTTTCAATTAGAAGCAGCAAGTGGTCTTATACTTTTAATAGCTGCAATAATTGCTTTGGTAGTCAGTAATTCAAATTTTAGTGAACTTTATTTCAGTACTTTAGAACAGTATCTTTTTTTAGGTGTTAATGAATTTGGATTAAAACTCTCAGTACATCATTGGATAAATGATTTGCTTATGGCAGTATTTTTCTTTTTTGTAACTTTGGAAATTAAGAGAGAATTTATTCAAGGTGAACTTTCCAATTTTAAAAAGGCAATGCTACCAATAATCGCTGCTATAGGTGGTATGGTGGTCCCTGCTCTTTTTTATGTAGCTATTAATTTTGGAAACTCGGAAACATTATATGGTTGGGCCATTCCATCTGCTACAGATATTGCCTTTTCATTGGGGATTTTATCATTATTAGGATCAAGAGTTCCTATTTCTTTAAAGATTTTTTTAACAGCATTAGCTATTATTGATGATTTGGGTGCAATTTTAATTATTGCTTTTTTCTATTCTGGTGAGCTTAGCATTAGTTATTTAAGTTTAATTTTGATTTCATACATATTTCTACTAATATTGAATAAATTTGGTGTTAAAAAATTTCTACCCTACTTGATAATTGGTATTTTTATGTGGTTCTTTACATATAAATCTGGAATTCATGCAACCATCGCAGGTGTCCTTCTTGCATCAACAATACCTCATAAAATTAAAGCTAATGACTTTTCTTTATTAATAAAAATTGAACATGCAATAAGTCCTTATGTTGCATTTATGATTATGCCTTTATTTGCTTTTGCTAATGCGGGTGTTTCTTTGGAAGGTTTAACAATGTCCTCATTGATGCTGCCAGTACCACTTGGCATACTTTTGGGTTTATTCGTTGGAAAACAAGTGGGTGTTATGTTTTTCTCATTTTTTGCAGTAAAATTAGGTATTGCCGAAATGCCCGATAATTCAAATTGGTTTAGCATATATGGAGTTTCAATTTTAACAGGGATCGGTTTTACAATGAGTTTATTTGTAGGTAATTTAGCATTTGTCGAAAATACCCAATACATAGAAGGTGTTAAAATTGGCGTTTTATCTGGGTCTTTATTATCAACTATATTTGGATATTTCATACTATCAATTGCAACGAAAAAGTAATTTATGGTTAATAAAAGTTATTTAATATTACTAATATTTATAATTATGTTTTCATTTTTTAATAAAGTTGATGCTCAGTACAAAAAGTTATTCTTTGAGCTCAATATTAAAAGTATTACAGGTGAGGAAATAAATTTAAACAAATATAAAGGAAAAACTGTTCTTTTGGTTAATGTAGCAAGCAAATGTGGATTTACTCATCAATATACTGACCTTCAGACACTGTATGAAAAATATAAAGACCAAGGTTTAGTTGTAGTTGCCATACCATCTAATCAGTTTGGGGGACAAGAGCCTGGATCAAATAAAGAAATTAAAGATTTTTGTGAAACAAATTTTAATATTACATTTCCTATAACAGATAAAGTTAACGTTAAGGGTAAAAATGCTCATGAACTATATATATGGGCTAGGAAAAATTACGGAAAATCCACTATACCAAAATGGAATTTTCATAAAATATTAATAAATAAAGAAGGAAAAATACAAAATACTTTTAACTCATTTATTGCCCCACTTTCAAAAAAAATCATTAATGAAATTGAACTTATTTTATAAGTTAATTTTCATCCCATCAAATCCGGGAACTATGTTTCTAGGTAAATCTTTTTTAAGAACATTATAATCTAAATCTGTATGCATATTTGTTAAAATAGTTTTTTTTGGTTTTAGAGTTTTAATCAGCGCCAAAACTTGATTTAAATTAAAATGTGCAGAGTGATTTTTATACTGAAGGCAATCAATAATAAGATAGTCTAATTTCATCAACTTACTCATATCCTTTTTGTAAAATAAACTTATGTCACTAGCATAAGCAAGTTTTTTGTTAATTAAATAGCATAAGCTGTCAATTTTACCATGTTTTACATTTATGGACTCAATTAAAATTTTATTTTCTTTTTTTTTAAATATGTGTTTTTTTTTTAAATTAATCATTTTTAATGTTGCTGGATAATTGTAAGATGATTGAAAGCAGTATTTAAAAGTTGTGTATAAATATTTAGCTGTTTCTTTATTCGCAAATGTAGGTATTTTTTTTTTATTTTTAAAAAAAAATGGCCTTAAATCATTTATACCATGAGTTTGATCGGCATGGAGGTGTGTGTAAAAAACTTTACTAATAGATTTAATTCTATTATTTAAAAGTTGTTGTCTTAAATCTGGAGATGTGTCTATTAAGATATTTTCATTTTCAAATTGAATTAATGCAGAACACCTAGACCTATAATTTTTTTTATTATTCAAATTACATATACCTGAATAACCATCAGCCCTAGGTACACCCATAGAGCTACCACAACCAAGAATAATAAATTTTACAGACATAAAAGTAATTTAGACTTTAAATAGTGCATTAAAATTATTACTAGTCAAAGCACTCATTTCTCTTGATGTTTTTTCTTTAATCGTGGCTAACTTTTCCAGTGTGTGTTTAATAAAACTGGGTTCATTTTTTTTACCTCTCATAGGTATTGGTGCCAAAAAAGGACTATCTGTTTCAATAAGCAATTTATCTAATGGAATTGTTTTAAATGTATTCTGTAAATCAATACTATTTTTGAATGTAATTATTCCACTAGCTGAAAAAAAAGCACCTAATGATAAAAGTTTTTTAGAAAAATCATAAGAACCAGTAAAGCAATGCATTAAAATCTTTAAGTCATTATTATTATATGAATTAAGTATATTAAAAGTTTCATTTTCTGCATTTCTCGAGTGAATAATAATAGGCATTTTAAGCTCAATAGAGGCCTCAATATGGTCTTTAAAACTAGCAATCTGCCTTTCTTTATTACTGTGATTGTAAAAAAAATCCAAGCCAGTCTCACCTACTCCAATTATTTTCTTAAAATTAGTTATAGTCTTAACTAATATTTCTTTATTGATAAGATTAGTTTCTGTTTCATGCGGATGAATACCAAAAGTACCAAAAATCATTGGGTCCATATTCACTATATTTTTTATTTTATCAAAACTAGCTAATGTTGTACTGATGGTTAATAATTTTGTAAGACCTATGTCTTTTGATCTCTTAATAACCTCATTGATATTTCCAAATAAAGGTTCATGATCTAAATGACAATGTGAATCAATCATTATTTTTTTCTATCTTTTTAAAAAGGATATCAATTTTATTAATATCATCTCCATGGTTTAGATAAGTGTGAATTGCTATAGTCTCAAAAACAATATCAATAGGCTTAAGGTTAAAAATCTTAAGAGCCTTTTCTATTGAATAGGGAATAATTGGATAAAGCATGAAGGAAATTTTCCGAATTATCTCAAGAGATGTATAGACAATTGTATCCAATCTCTCTTTGTCATTTTTTTTTTTCCAAGGCTCTTGGTCATTAAAATACTTATTAGCTTCAAATAACGCATTAACAATAAAATCTATATAAAAATTAATATTTTGCTTATCAATTTCATGTCTTAATTTTGATAAATTTTCAGTGAACTTATTTAGCATCTTAAGATCTTCATCTAAGAAATTTTTGTTTTTAGGTATTTTTAAGGAACAGTTTTTTTCAGCAAAAGCAGTAACCCTTTGACATAAATTTCCATAATTATTAGCAAGATCACTATTAATGCAATCCTCTAATTTATTTTTAGATATATTTCCATCATTACCAAATGAAACTTCTTTAATTAAGTAATATCTCAAAGGATCTAACCCATAAGTTTCAATTATATCTAAAGGGTCTAAAATATTTCCTTTAGATTTAGACATCTTCTCGTCTCCTGATAGTATCCATCCGTGACCAAAAACTTTTTGTGGTAAAGGAATGTTAGCAGCCATTAAAAATGCTGGCCAATAAACAGCATGAAACCTTAATATATCCTTACCAATCAAATGGACTGATGCTGGCCAAAAATTTTTAAACAATTCATTATTAATATCAGGATAATTTAGGGCACTGATATAATTAGTTAATGCATCTAACCAAACATAAATAACATGCTTTGGATTGTTAGGAACTTTAATTCCCCATGAAAATGCCTGTCTACTAATAGATAGATCTTTAAGGCCACCTTTTACAAAATTAATAACTTCATTTTTTCTAGAATGGGGAGATATAAAGTCAGGGTTTTCATCGTAATATTTTAGTAGTTTGTCTTGCCATTTCGACAGTCTAAAAAAAAATGATTCCTCCTCTATCCACTCAACAGTTGACCCTGATGAAATCGCTATCATGTTTTCATCTTTTTCTTTAATTTCATCTTCGTTATAAAAAGCTTCATCTGAAACAGAATACCAACCCGAATATTTTGATAAATAAATATTATCATTTTTTTCTAATTCAGCCCAAATAAACTGAACAGTTTTTTTGTGTCTATCCTCTGTGGTTCTTATAAAATCAGTATTTGATAAATTTAATTTCTTTGATAAATCTCTAAATGTCTGGCTAATTTCATTACAAAATACTAGCGGATCTGTGTTTTTTTTTTCAGCAGCTCTTTGAATTTTTAAGCCATGCTCATCTGTCCCCGTAAGAAAGTGAACTTTATAACCATCAATACGCTTAAACCTAGCAAAGAAATCAGCAATAATGCTGGTGTAGGCATGCCCCATATGTGGTCTTGCGGAGGGATAATATATTGGTGTTGTTATGTAATAATTTTTATTCATGTAATAATTTAGATTTGAACTCTAGAAATAAACTTTCTTCATCTAAATTAAACTTTTCTACATCGTCAATTTTGTTAAGAAAATCATGGTAGAAATTTAATAGAGAATTTTTAGCATTACTTAATTTGTATTTTTTTAAAAAAAATAGTTCAATAAAATTAACTATCATTTTTTTTATAACTTTATTTTTCTTATAATAACCGTTGTCAATTAATAATTTTAATAGGCTCTCTAAATCATATTCTAAAAGGTTTATTTTTTTATCATTAGCTAAATTAACTAGATTAATAATTTCTCCAGGAGTAATATAATAATTTAGAATATCAGGATTAATGTAATCAGAAATATTTTTATTAAGTAATTTCTCAGCTACGTCCATTGACTGATTAAATGTGAGGTTAATCTTAAAGCTTAAACATCTAGATTTTAATGTAGGTAGAATTTTTTTTTCATTATTATTTATTAAAATAAAAAAGATTCCATCATTAGGTTCTTCAATTATTTTTAATAATGCATTAACAGAATTTTTATTCAAGCACTCAATATTATCAATCAGAATAAACCTAGACTTATTATTAAAACTAGATTTGTTAGTGTAAGCAATCATATTTCGTATTTGAGCAACATCGATACTCTTTTTTTCTCCTATTAAATCTATTAAATAAAAATTAGTATGGGAGTGATTTTGAATTAACTTATAAGATTTATTTTTATTATTAATTTTAAATTCTCGAATATCATATTTATAATCTTCATTCTGTGATAAAATATAGTTTATGATATGATAAGCGAGTGTGGATTTACCCAATCCCTTTTTGCCTGATAATAAAATTTTACTTGGCATTTTTTTTTGATTATATAGATTTATGATTTCATAAAAAAAAGTGTTCATATGCAAAAGATGTCTATTTTCTGAGGGATTTAAATACATTTATATTAGTTCTTTAACTTTATTTAATATTATATTCTGATTATCTTTAATATTCATATTGGAATTTATTTTCATATATTTTTTTGGTTGTTTCTTGAAGATTTTAATAAAACCCTCTTGAACTTTCTTATAAAAACTTCCATTAAATTGATCATATCTATTAAGTTTTTTTCTTTTAAGGAGTCTTTTTTTCATATTATTTGGAGAAACTAAATTTAAGAAGGTAAAATCAATACTTATGCCTTTTAATAAATAATTGTTAATATCTTTAATAAATTTGATATTAACACCCATACCGTAATGCTGGTAAGCTAAAGTTGAGTCAACAAATCTATCAATTAATATAATTTTTTTACCATAGTTTTTTTTGATAAGATCAATATTCTCACTTCTAGCTGATAAATATAATAATAAATCTGTATTTTTATTAAAAGTTGATTTGTTATTAAGTATTAGTCTTCTAATTTTTTCAGAATTTTTGTTCCCACCTGGCTCCCTAATTTTAACAAAACTCCTTTTTTTCTTGATTAAATAATTTGCTATAATATTAATATGATGTGATTTGCCACTCCCTTCGATACCTTCAAAAACAATAAGAGGTTTTTTATACATCGCCCCAAATTAAGAAATTAATCGATTTCAATAATCTTGAGATTATATTTAACTTTTTAACATCCTCAAATGCTAGTAAATCATACTCGTTAATGAGTACATTTTTGTAAGTAACCTTTAATTTACCTAGAACGTCATCTT
>Ga0308004_10000552_pt1 | contig 17618 bp, 17 predicted proteins | sample Neamet38_FD_203156 | JGI IMG/M metagenome (GOLD analysis project Ga0308004, IMG submission 203156) | Marine microbial communities from water near the shore, Antarctic Ocean - #38 | ecosystem: Environmental > Aquatic > Marine > Unclassified | place: Southern Ocean | collected 2014-06-06 | reverse complement strand
TTCAGACATTAAAGCTTTTTTAAATCAACCCGGAATATCAAGTAGTGAAGGCAACGATCCACGTTTTTTTGCAAACTCCGTGTCGTTATCAGAAGACATTACCACATTTGAAAAAGGTATATTTACTTATTGCAAAAATGAAGGGGATGATAAATGTCCGCCGTGGTCTTTGCAGGCAAAAAAAATTAAGCATGACTTGGCTAAAAAAACAATTTATTATAATAATGTTATTTTAAAAATTTACGATTTTCCTATTTTTTTTTCTCCAAGATTTTCTCATCCTGACCCTACAGTAAATAGAGCATCTGGTTTTCTCGCACCTTCATTTGCTAGTAGCACTACTCTGGGTTCTGGTTTTGCTTCACCATATTTTTGGAACATTGCAAATGATAAAGATCTTACTTTTACACCAAAAATTTATTTTAATGAAAGCCCTCTTCTTTTAGCTGAGTATCGACAAGATTTTGGTAAATCCTTTTTGGTTGTTGATGCTGGTTTTACTCAAGGTTACAAAAAAAAAGATAATAAAAAAAGTCCAGGAAATCGAGCTCATTTTTTTTCTAAGTTCAACATGAGTTTTTTTGATGAACAAGAAAAAACAAGTGCTCTTGAAGTAACTGTAGAAAAGGTATCAAACGATACTTATTTAAAAATCTACGATATTGACAGTACTTTAGTAGAAAAAGACAAAACTGTACTAGAAAATAAAATAGATTTTAATTATCAAAATAAAGATTTTTTCTTTGGGCTAACACCTAGTGTTTATGAGGATACAACCAAAAAAGGTAATTTGAGACATGAATATTTTTTACCTTTAACTGTGCAAAAAAATCTTATGTCTAGTGAAGAGTATGGATTTTTAGATCTTGGATCTAGTCTGAGATTAAGAAATTATGAAACCAATAAACAAACTAATTTCTTTGTTAATACTTTTAATTGGAAATCAAATAAATGGTTAAGTTCACTAGGGGTAGAAAACTATTTTAATGGATTGGTTAAAAACGTAAATTATAAAGCTGAAAATACATCTGAATATAAAAATTCCAAAGATAATTCAGAAGTACATTCTGCTTTGGGTTATTTTGCTAAATTGCCTTTGTACAAAGAAGATTCTATTAAAAAAATTTTTCAATCTTTAACTCCAAGATTTCTCTTGAGGTACGCCCCAGGGCACATGCGTAATGCCGAGAATGGAAGACTCAACTATGGAAATTTATTTAGCTTAAATAAAGTTAACAAATTTGATATAGTAGAGCCTGGCTTAAGCACGTCAATTGGCTTTGAATATAAAAAAAATAAATTAAATGACTCAAATATAATTGCTGAGGATGTAGCATCATTATCAGTTGGACAAGTTATTAGTCAAAAAGAAAACATGGATATACCATCGAGCACCTCTCTAGATCAGCGTTTTTCTGATGTTGTTGGTGTTGCGAAATATAATATAAACAAAAACATAAATTTAAATTATAATTTTTCTATTGATCAAGGTTATAATAATTTTAATTATAATGAGGTTGGTGCAAATTTTAAATTTGAAAAAGCAAAATTTAACCTGAGTTATTTAGAAGAAAATAAGCATATTGGCAATCAAGAATATATTCAAACAGGAGTTGATTTCAAACTTAACAACTCCTCTGAATTAAGTTTTAATACAAAAAGAAACCTCTTAACAAGCTCTGCCGAATTTTATAATTTGAGTTACAGCTATATTAACGATTGCTTAAAAGCAGGCATAGGTTATCGAAGAGAATTTTATACTGATAGAGACATTGAGCCAACAAACAAACTTATGTTCACAATATCGATTATACCTTTTGGTGATATTAAAAGCCCAGCTTTTTCAAAATGAGAAAAATTAATTTTTTAAGTATTTCAGTTTTAATTTTATTAAATAATTTTATTTTTATAAATTTACAATCTGAAATTAAAAATAAAATTGTAGTAAAAGTTGGAGAATCATTAATAACTTCTATAGATGTTCAAAATGAAATAGTTACAAACTTAATAATTGCAAACCAAGAAGTAACAGCAGAGAATATCAATAATAATAAAAATTATGCAATAAAAAATTTAATAAATAAAAAAATTAAAAGAAATGAAATTAATAAATATGAGATAAATAATTACAGTAAAAAAGATTTACAAGATTTCATTACAAAGATTGCAAAAAATTTAAACACTAATCAGAATGGGTTAAAAGAAATATTTAAGAAAACTAATATTGATTATCAAATATTTATTGAAAAACATGAAACGGAGCTTCTCTGGAATACTCTCATTTTTCAGCTATATCGAAATCAAACAAACATCAATGTTATCGATGTTGACAATGAAGTTGCAAAAATTAAAGGAAATAAAAGTGAAGAAGAATTAAAGAAAATAAAAAATGATATTGAAAATAAAAGAAAAGAAGAAAAATTTAATTTATTTTCTCGGTCTCATTTCTCAAATCTTGAAAATACTGTTGTGATAAATTTTCAATGAATAATTTGATTGCAATTATTGCAGGAGAGCCAAATAGCATAAATTCAGAAATAATAGCTAAGGCATGGTTGGGGAGGAAATTCAAAAATATATTTATTATTGGTAATTATTCTATTTTAAAAAGACAAATTCTTAAATTAGGCATAAAAATTCAAGTAGTTAAAATTAATAAACTTGAGGATTTTAAGAGACAAGAAAAACTCTTTATTTTAGATGTTCCTCTAAAATTTAAATCAATTTTTAATGTTAATTCCTTGGAAATTAAAACATATATCTTCAAATCTTTTGATGTAGCGCATAATTTAGCAATAAATAAAAAAATTATAGGCTTCATAAATGCACCAATTGATAAAAAAAGTTTCGATAATAGATATTTAGGCGTAACGGAATACCTTTCAGAAAAAAACAAGTGTAAAAATAAAGAAGTTATGATGATTCATAACAAGAACTTATCCGTTGTTCCTTTAACTACTCACATTGAGATTAAAAATGTAACTAATAAAATTACTTTTAATTTAATTAAAACTAAAATAATTACTCTAAATAAGTTCTATTTTAAATTATTTAAAAAAAAACCTAAAATAGCTATCTTAGGGTTAAACCCTCACAACAGCGAAAATAAAATTCACTCAATTGAAAATAGAATTATTAAGCCTGCTATATTGAAATTAAAGAAGCTAAAGATAAATATTAACGGACCATTTCCCGCTGACTCCGCGTTTAGTAAACAAAATATAATCTCTTATGATGTAGTAGTTGGCATGTACCACGATCAAGTTTTAGGGCCTTTTAAAGCGCTATATGGATACGACGCAATTAACCTAACTTTAGGTCTAAAATATTTGAGATTATCTCCAGATCATGGAACGGCTAAAGATATTATTGGACTAAATAAAGCAAATCCTCAAAGTTTAGTTAGTGCTATTAATTTTTTTAATAAAGTTAATGATTAAACCGAAAAAATCCTTAGGACAAAATTTTTTAATTGATAATAATATTTTAAATAAAATTATAAAATTAACTAAGATAAATAGTAATGATATTGTAGAGATTGGTCCTGGTACAGGCAAATTAACTAAAAAAATTTTAGAACAAAAGCCAAAGAATCTAATCTTAATAGAAAAAGATAACGTATTAGCTAATAATTTAAAAAACGACTTCAAAATATATAATAACTTTAAAATTTTCCATGAAGATATTTTAAAATTTGATTTAGAAAAAAATATAGAGAAAAATTCAATAATTATAGGAAATTTACCATATAATATTTCTTCACAAATACTAGTTAAGTTGATCAAATTCAAAAAATGGCCACCTAAATATAAAAAATTAATTCTAATGTTTCAAAAAGAGGTCGCGGATAAGATAATAGCTAAGTATAATACTCCTAATTATGGAAGACTTTCTATAATTACAGCTGCTAGATTAAAAATTATTAATCGCTTTAATATTTCACCTAATAGTTTCTACCCTGTTCCTAGAGTTAAATCGACAGTACTTGTATTTGAACCAATTATAAACAAAAATTTTAAAGTTAAAGACATTGAAAATTTAGAGAAAATTTCTCAAGTTTTTTTTTCAAAGAAACGAAAAATGATAAATAAAGCATTCAATGAATTATTCAAAGAACCTCTTATGGTTGCTAAAAAAATTAATGTGAGTTTAAATTTGAGACCAAGCGAATTAACTGTAAATGAATATTTTAAGATTACAGAGTTATTTGAATCCTAACTTTAAGTAAGTTTATTTTTTTTAAGGTAAAATTATTTTTTCTATTTGTGCAATACAATGCTCTAAATTATCGTTTATAATAATATAGTCATAGTCTGCCCAGTGATAAACATCATCATCATAAGCTTTTAATCTTTTAGAAATAGTAGATTGAGTATCTTGGTTTCTTTGTATCAGCCTATTTTCTAGTTCTTTTTTATCTGGTGGAAGTAAAAATATTTTAGTTAATTTAAGCTCTTCAAATTTTGATAATTGTTGTGTGCCCTGCCAGTCAATATCAAATAAAATATTGTTATTATTTTTTAATAATATATTAACTGAATTCCTTGTGGTCCCATAAAAATTATCGAATATTTTCGCATATTCATAAAATTCGTCATTAGAAATTTTTTTTTCAAATTCTTCATGGCTTACGAAGAAATAATCTACTCCTTCAACTTCGTTTGGCCTGGGTTTTCTTGTGGTGTGTGAAACTGATATTCTAAAGTTTGGATATTTTTGTTGAATTTTTTTTGTTAAGGTTGTTTTTCCTGCACCCGATGGAGAGGATAAGATTAGCATTATGCTAACATTGCTGGAAATCACGTAAAATTCTTTACTAAAAAAATTTAGTTAGTAGTTTTGCTTTCAATAAATTTAATAGCATCCCCAACTGTTAAAATTTTTTCTGCTTCGCTGTCAGAAATTTCAGAACCAAACTCTTCTTCAAACGCCATTACTAATTCAACGGTATCTAGACTGTCTGCGCCTAAATCGTCAATAAAACTAGCTTCATTAGTTACTTTGACTTCATCAACACCGAGGTGGTCTGCTACTATTTTCTTAACTTTTTCACTAACATCTGACATTTAAATTCCTTTTTTCAATTTATGATAAAATTTGTTATTAAATCAATATTAATAATTGTCAAGCCATATACATGCCTCCATTAACATGTATTGTTTCACCTGTTATGTAATCCGACATTTCTGAAGCAAGAAAAGCTGCACAACAAGCAATGTCTTCGCCTTTTCCAAGATCGCCACTAGGTATTTTAGATATAAGCATTTTTTTGAATTCTTCATTAATTTTATCTGTCATTTCCGTTTTTATAAACCCAGGAGATATGCAGTTAACATTTATTTTCTTTCTAGCATATTCAATAGCTAAACTCTTTGAAAAACCAATGATACCGGCTTTAGAGGCTGCGTAATTAGCTTGGCCAAGATTTCCGGTGTGAGCAACAATAGAGGTAATGTTTATAATTTTTCCTTGTTTGTTTTTAAGCATTTTTTTAATGGCATGCTTACACATTAAAAAAGTTGATGTTAAATTAATGTCAATAACTTTTTTCCAGTTCTCATCTGCTAATCTTATTGAGAGATTATCCAAAGTAATACCAGCATTATTTAATAAAACATCAATACCATCTAATTCTGAGTGACAAGATTCTATAAATTTTTCTATTTCAGAGTGTTGATCAAGTTTAAATGGTTTTATCTTAATGTTTTTGAATTCTTCTTTTAACTGATTTAACTTATCTTCATTTGTTCCTGTCGCCAAAACAATTGAGCCTAAATCATGAAATTTTTTTATTAAACTATGACCAATGCCGCCTGTTGCTCCTGTAATTAAAATTTTTTTATTTTTAAGATTCATTCTTTAGATTCTTAATATCATCTATTGAATTAATATTAAAGGAATTACTATTAGGTAGTATTCTTTTTGCTAAACTAGATAAAACTTTACCGGGTCCTATTTCTATAAAATCTTGTATTTTCTTTTCCCCCATAAAAATAATACTTTCTCTCCACCTGACTTTGGAATAAATTTGTTGTACTAAAAATTTTTTAATATCTTCGATTCTATTCACTGGTAAAGCGGTGACGTTACTAATTATTTCAAAGTCAGGTTTCTTAAAGTTTACTGTTTCAATTTTTTCCTTCATTTTAATTGATGCAGTTTTCATTAAAGAACAATGGAAAGGTGCGCTAACTGGTAGAGTTATACATTTTTTTTTATTTTTTTTTAAAATATTTTTTAATTCTTCGATAGTTTCTACGTTTCCACTCACAATAATTTGTCCATGTGCATTATCATTAGCGACCTCGCAAATACCGTCAGATTTAATCTGGGATATATAATTATTAATTTCTTCAATCTCAGAACCAAGTATTGCTAGCATTCCACCTTTTCCTACGGGAACAGCTTCTTGCATAGACTTACCTCTTTCAAAAAGTAAATATAAGGCGTCTTGGAAACTTAAAGAGTTAGCGCAGAGTAACGCACTATATTCACCTAAGGAGTGTCCTGCAAAATATTTAATTTTTTTTAAATCAAAATTAAATTCATTTTTTAAAACTGTAAAAATTGAGTAACTTACTAGAAGGATTGATGGTTGGGTATTTTGAGTCAACTTGAGGTCGCTTTCTGGCCCTTGCAATATTATTTTAGAAATTTTAAAACCTAATCTTTCGTCTGCTTCATCAAATATCTTTCTAACAGTAGAAAAATTATTATAAAATTCGGATCCCATACCTACGATTTGAGATCCCTGCCCTGGAAACAATATAGCTTTCATTTGTATTAATGCTTTTTTTATAACATTATTAGTATTGAATTGACGAATTTATAATAGTATAAAACCGTTCTTTTAATAAATAAACAATTAATGATTGCAAAATGAATTTTTACGAACATACGTTAATAGCCAAACAAGATCTATCCACACCTGAGCTAAATAATATAGAAAAAAAATACAAAGATATTATTGATAAAACAGATGGCAAGGTCATAAAAGTTGAAAAATGGGGGCTGCTTGGTTTTGCAAAAAAAATTAAAGCTTATAATAAAGGATTTTATATTCACTACAAATTTGAAGCTGAAAACAAAACCTTAGATGAAATAAAAAAAAGTAGCATAATTGATACCTCGCTACTTAGGCACTTAACTGTAAAATATAAAAAATTAGACACAGAAACAGAATATTTTAAAGAAAAAGATGAAAAGAAAAAATAATAAATTTAATAAGAGACCGCAGAATCCTTTGAACAAACTTAGTTTGTTTCAAAAGTCTGATTCTAGATTCTCAAAAAAATGTCCTTTATCAGGAAAAGATGCTCCAATAATAGATTATAAAAATATTAAATTATTAAAAAGGTATATTTCAGATACAGATAAAATTATGCCTTCAAGAATAACTTCAGTCTCACAAAATAAACAAAGAAAATTAACAAGTGAAATAAAAAAAGCTAAAATTTTAGGATTGATTTAATTATGCAAGTTATACTTATAGAAAATATTATGAAACTTGGAAAAATTGGAGATCAAGTCGAAGTTAAAAACGGTTTTGCTAGAAATTATTTACTAAGGCAAGGTAAGGCTTTGAGAGCAAGTAAAGAGAACATTGAGTTTGTAGGCAAGAAAAAAGTTGAATTAAACAAAAAAAATGAAGAAGCTAAAAATCAATTTAAGGAAATTGCCTCAAAAATTTCAAATAAAATTTTAAAATTTAATAAAGAATCTAAAGAAAATGGTGAGCTGTACGGTTCAATAAAACCCAAAGAAGTCTCTAGTGCTTTCAAAAATATTCTAAAGGTTGAAATTTACCCGTCTCAAATTGACTTAAGACAAGAAATCACACAAGTTGGTAAATACAAAATCAATGTAAATCTTCATGCTGAAGTTACTGCAAGTGTCAATTTACACGTTAATAAAATAGACTCTATTTAATTTAAATTTCATTTTTCCACAGGTAGAAAAAAAGGTGTGTAACTTTTAAGTTTCTATTATTTTTTGTTCTATTATTATTTGGCAAATGGAAAAAGTAAAATTAAATCTTACACCCACAGAAGAAAATAAACTACCTTCAAACATAGAAGCTGAACAATCTCTGATTGGATCAGTTTTAGTTAATAATGATATTATTGATGAAATATCAAATATCGTAAACTCAGGAAAATTTTTTGACCCCGTCCACAGAAAAATTTACGAAGTTGTAGAAAACTTGAATAATAAGGGAATGATCGCAAATCCGATTACTTTAAAAAACTATTTTGAAAGTGATACAGGTTTAAGTGAAGTTGGTGGCGTTGATTATTTAGTAAAACTAACAAGGTTTTCTTCGTCTATAAAACAAGCAATTGACTATGCAAAAATTATTCACGAAATGTACGTTAAAAGAGAATTAATATTTATATCTGATGGAATTTCTGACCAAGCTAAAGATAATCAAGCTGAAAAAACAGGTGAAAATATAATTGTAAATGCTGAAAAATCATTGTTCGATTTAGCTGAAAGAGGAAATTTTTCACAAACTTTTTTAAAGTTTAATCAGGCATTAGATCAAACAATTGAAATGGCTACTTTAGCAATGAAAAATGACCAGGGTATAGTTGGTGTTCCAACTGGTTTAACAGACTTGGACGAGAAATTAGGCGGTTTACATAGGTCTGATCTTGTAATTATAGCTGGAAGACCATCCATGGGTAAAACAGCTTTGGCAACTAATATTGCATATCATGCTGCTAAAAATATGCAGGAAAATAATGAGAAAGGATCTGTTGCTTTTTTTTCATTAGAGATGTCATCGGAACAACTTTCAACTCGTATTTTATCTGAACAAGCAAGAATTTCATCAAGTGAGATAAGAAGAGGTAAGGCGTCTGAAGAAACTTTAAATCGATATATTGAGACATCAAGAAATATTTATGATTTACCTTTATATATTGATGAAACACCCGCTATAGCTATTTCAACATTAAGCAATAGAGCGAGACGAATAAAAAGGTTGTTTGGGTTAAAATTAATTGTTGTTGATTATATTCAGCTAATGAGAACGAATAATAATAGAATGGATGGTAGAGTTCAAGAAATTTCAGAAATCACTCAAGGCTTAAAAGCGCTCGCTAAAGAGCTTAATGTTCCTGTAGTTGCGCTTTCACAATTATCGCGTGCCGTTGAACAAAGAGACGACAAGATCCCACAATTATCAGATCTTAGAGAATCAGGATCAATTGAACAAGACGCAGATGTGGTTATTTTTGTTTATAGAGAACAATATTATTTAGAAAAAAAAGAACCAAAACAAGGTTCAATTGAACACGCTGAATGGCAGTCTAAAATGAGTGATATTCATGGTTTAGCGCGTCTCATTATAGGTAAACATAGACACGGATCTACTGGTACTGTTCATGTAGAATTTGAGGGAATGTTTACAAAATTCAAAGATTTACCCAAAAATTAATACTTTAGTTATATAAAATTTAAGATATACCTCAGTTAATTGATGCTTGCTAAAATTTACAGAACAGTAATTATTGATTTCTCAAAAATTTCTATTACTTTAATTTGCGTTATACTTGCGTACTTTCTCTATTTTTCGAAAGATTTTAAATTAGATGCATCATCAGACTCATTACTGCTTGAAAGCGATAAAGATTTAAAATATTTGAGAGAAGTAAACGAAAGATATGGATCAAAAGATTATTTGGTCTTAACCTACACACCATTATTAAGTTTTGCGGATGAAGAAACTATTATTAATCTTCAATTTCTCAAATCAAAAATCGAGAAATTAGACTGGGTAGATGGGGTTATCACTATAATAGATGTCCCTCTTCTAAAAAGCAGCGATGAACCTTTAATGGAAAGGTTGAAAAATTATAAAACTTTATCTTATCCTGAGATAGATAAAGAAAGAGGACTTGAAGAAATAATTAATAGCCCTATTTATAAGGATTATGTCGTAAGTGCAGACGGTAAAACATCTGGAATAGTAGTTTATCTAAAGCAAGATAAGAAATTAAATGACTTTATTAAAACCAAAAATAATTATTTTAACTTAGAATTTGAAGGAAATTTAAATAAATCTCAAAAAAAAGATCGTGATATTTTTAATGTTGAGTACGATGCTTATAGAAACATTTATAACCAAAAAAACCATCAAAATATTAATGAAATTAGAGATGTTATAAAAAAATATAATGTAAACGCTGAAATTCATTTGGGTGGCTTACCTATGATAACTGACGACATGATGTCATTCATTCGAAATGATATTGTTGTTTTTGGTATTGGGGTTTTTATATTTATTATAATTACTTTGTGGCTTATTTTTAAAAAAATTAAATGGGTAGTTATTCCTTTGCTTGGTTGTGCGTTTTCGGTTGGGGCAATGGTAGGAATATTAGGTTTATTAGGATGGAAGGTTACTGTTATTTCTTCGAACTTTATTGCTCTCTTACTAATACTAAACATGGCGATGAATATTCATGTCACAGTCCGTTTTCTACAGATTAAAAGTGAATTTGAAAATATAAGTATTAAAGATTCTGTTTATGAGGCAAGCAGTAAAATGTTTATGCCAATTCTTTATACTGTTTTAACTACAATATGCGCTTTTTTATCTTTAATATTTAGCGGGATTAAACCAATTATTGACTTTGGCTGGATGATGGCTCTTGGTCTTATTGTCTCAATTATTGTCACATTCACGCTCATCCCTGCTCTTCTTAATCTGTTTAGTGATGTGCAGGACTCTATTGATCACAATGAAAAGAAATCTAAAATTACAAATGCACTAAGTAATTTTTCAAAAAAAAATACATCTTTAATATTTGGTGCCTCTTTACTAATTGTATTTTTAAGTATCTTTGGAATTTCAAAACTAGAAGTAGAAAATAGTTTTATTAATTATTTTGACAAAAAAACTGAAATTTATAAAGGAATGAAAATAATTGATGATCAGTTAGGAGGTACAACTCCCCTAGATATTATTTTAAAATTTCCAAAAAATAAAGACGAAAAAGAAAAAGATGATGAGTTTTCTGAGTGGGAAGAAGATGATAAAAGCAATGAAGAAGACTTATCCAAATATTGGTTTACCAGAAATAAAATTGATAAAATTTTAAAAGTTCATGACTATTTAGACTCTCTTCCAGAAATAGGAAAAGTTATTTCATTTGGCTCAATTATTAGGGTTGCTGAGGATTTAACTGGCAATAAACTAGAAACACTAGAAACTGGTGTTCTTTATAGTAAAATACCCAAAGAAATTAAGAAAGAAATTATATCTCCTTATATTTCTGTAAAAGATAATGAAGCTAGAATCAGTGTTAGGATAAAAGATTCTTTAAAAGATTTAAGAAGAAATGATTTAATTAATAAAATTAATTCAGACTTAAACTCTGTAGTCGGTTTAGCTAAAGAAGAATATAAACTTGCTGGTGTATTAATTTTGTTTAATAATTTACTACAAAGTCTTTTTAAGTCTCAGATCCTAACTTTGGGTGTGGTTATGCTTGGAATTTCATTTATGTTTTTAGTTCTTTTTAGAAACTTAACTTTATCCTTAATTGGAGTTGTTCCAAATTTTATGGCTGCCTTTTTTATTTTAGGTATTATAGGTCTTCTTGGAATTCCATTAGATATGATGACAATAACTATTGCAGCAATCACTATTGGTATAGCTGTAGATAACAGCATTCATTATATTTATAGATTTAAAGAAGAGTTTGAAAAGATAAAGAACTACAACGATACTGTAGATAGGTGCCATAATACAGTTGGTGTTGCTATATTAAACACATCTATCACTATCGTTTTTGGATTTTCTATTTTAGTCTTATCTAATTTCATACCCACAATATACTTTGGGATATTTACGGGTATAGCGATGTTGCTAGCTTTATTATCTGTTCTAACTCTTTTACCAAAGCTCATACTGGTTCTAAAACCTTTTGGTGATGAATAGTTTTGTAGATTTTGTAAAAGATGAAGTTTTATTGTTTGATATAATTTTTATAATAATTATTTTATACAATACAGTAAAATGCTTAACTAAGGGTTTTTCTTTAAGTTTTCTCTCTTCACTTAAATGGATCGTTTCAGCAATAGCTACGATAATTTTAGTACCTAGGTTACAACCTTGGGTTAGTGATTATATTGAGTCGGAATTTATAAATAACGTGGGCATAGGTATTTTTGTTTTTATAGTAACTTTGTTTATTAGTATTGTTCTAGGTAAATCACTTGGGAGAACTATAACGTGGGCCGGTCTTGGTTCGGTGGATAAATCATTTGGTATTCTTTTTGGATTATTTAAAGGTTATGTAGTTGCTGTTTTTTTTTTCTCTCTTTTAAATTGGTTTTATTCATATGAAAATTGGGGTATATCCACAACAAGTGCTTATTCTTTTGCTATAATTAAAAAAGGAAGTGACTTACTTATTGAAGAATTCCCAAACTATAAAGGCATAATAAATACCAAAGAAAAAATTGAAAAAATTTAAATCAGATAAACCAAGAGAAGAATGTGGAATTTTTGGTATTTCAGATCATGAAGATGCTTCTGCTTTAGTTGCACTTGGTTTGCATGCTCTGCAGCATAGAGGTCAGGAAGGTTGTGGTATTGTTTCCTTTGATGGTAAAACTTTTCATTCAGAAAAAAGACAGGGCCTAGTTGGTGATCATTTTACTGATCCAGTAACAATAAAAAAATTACTTGGTAGATCGGCTATTGGGCATAATAGATATTCGACTACTGGAGAGGTTTCTCTAAGAAATATTCAACCTTTTTTTGCAGATCTTTATGGTGGAGGGATAAGTTTAGCACATAATGGAAACTTAACCAACGCTCTAGAACTTAGAAATAATCTTGTTCGAGAAGGCGCAATTTTTAGAACTACTAGTGATACGGAAACAATAGTTCAATTAATTGCAAAATCAAAAAGATCTAAAATGGTAGACAAAATTAATGATACCCTTTTTCAAATACAAGGAGGTTACGCTCTGGTCATGTTGACGAACAAAAAACTTATTGGGATAAGAGATCCTTTTGGTATTCGACCTCTAGTTTTAGGTAAGTTGAATAATTCTTATATTTTTGCTTCTGAAACTTGTGCTTTAGATATTGTGGGTGCTAAATTTGTAAGAGAAGTTGAAAATGGAGAAATTATAGTTATTGAAAATGGAAAATTAAATAGTATTAAACCTTTTCCTTTCATGAAAGCTAGACCATGTGCTTTTGAATATATTTATTTTGCAAGGCCTGACAGTCTGCTTAATGGCAAATGTGCATATGAATACAGGAAGAAAATGGGTGAAGAACTTGCAAGAGAAACAGATCTAGATGCTGACATAGTTGTTCCCGTGCCAGACTCTGGTGTTCCAGCAGCTCTAGGTTATAGTCAATATACTAAAAAAAGTTTTGAATTAGGTCTGATAAGAAATCACTATGTAGGTAGAACTTTTATTGAACCTACACAGAGTATTAGAAGTTTTGGGGTAAAGCTAAAGTTAAATGCTACCCGAACACTAGTTGAAAATAAATCTATTATTTTAGTTGACGATTCTTTAGTAAGAGGAACAACTTGCCATAAAATTGTTAAAATGCTTTATGATGCAGGAGCTAAAGAAGTGCACGTAAGAATAGCATGTCCAAAAATTCTTTTTCCAGATTTTTATGGTGTCGATATGCCAACAAAAAAAGAATTACTAGCAAGTGGCAAAACAAATCAAGAAATGTGTGATTATATAAAAGCAAAAACTTTAAAATTTTTAAGTTTAGCAGGATTGTATAAAGCTTTAGGATTTGTAGAGAGAAATAAATTATTTCCTCAGCTAAGTGATCACTATTTTACTGGAGAGTATCCAGTAAAACCTACAGATTTACTTGGTGAGAGAAAAATAACTCAACTTTCTTTGTTAAGCGGAAAGTCAAATAATTAAATTAATTAAATTTTAATAATTTATTGTTTTTATCGACAAATAGCATATTACCATTCAAAAAAAATATTTCAGAACTAATACCTTTTTTACTAATTTTATTTAAAGAATTTAAATTTCCATTTTTAGGATTTAAAGTTAATAAATATCCATTTTTTGAGTAAATATTAATTTCTCCATTAACTATTTTGAAATCAATAAATGACTCAAATTGATTTTTAATTTTTTTATCTTTTATGTTTCTGAATATGTTTTTAGACCAAACGACATTACCACTTGTATTGTCTAGGCAAATCAAGAGATTGTTTTTTAAAATAAGATAAGTATAATTTAAAGTTATTATTGGCTTAAAAATTGGTTCAGCCCTTAAATTCCAATTTCTCGAACCTGTTAATGTATCTAAGCTTAGTACCGCTTTTTCTGTTGCAATAATTAAATTGTTATTCTTGCTCACAATAGGTTGACTTAAAAAAAGTTCCGTATCTCCTGACAAATAAGAGTTTTTAAAATTTAATACCCAATTAATATTTTTTTTAAAGTAATTGATAGAATAAAGTTCGCCACTAGTATTTAAAAAAAAAATATTTTTATTTATTAAATCTAATGCAAGAGTATTTTCAAAATCAGATTTTAAAAAAGTAATACTAGTGCCATATTGCCAGTTCTTAATGCCTGTATTTGCATCAATTGCAGAAATAACATTATCTTGATTTGCTAAAAAAATTTGATTATTTGCAAATTTTAAATTTGATCTAAAGGGTATTCCATAGTTTTTAGCCCAAATGATTTTGTTATTTTTTAAATTAAGTGCGTATAAATAACCAAGATTATCAGCTGCGTATAAAGTATCTTCATTTACAATAAAATTTATTTCTTTGTTAAAATTTTTAAATTTCTTTTTATAAAAATTATATTTTAATATTTTCTTATTTAAGTTCAATGAATAGATAAAAATTGTTCCTTTGTGATCATAGGAAATTAAATTATTTTTATAAAAAATAATTTTTTTATTTAAGTACTTTCCTTCAGAGGAAAGCTTACTTAATTTCGAGCTTTTAGATAATAAGATATTATTACCACTATAAAAAAAATTAGAAATATTGTTATTTGATATTGCATATTGTTCAGGCCAGTTGGCTATTCTTAGGGGTTTGCTAATTTCTATATTTAAAAAATTATCCGGTTCTTTTTCTTCATTGTAAGTTTTATTTTTTGTAAAAATTTCTTCATACCTTATGGTAGGTTCGTTTTCTAAAATTTGATTTGAAGTTTGATTGTCTACAGGAGTATTTGATGCATCCTTCCATATCCCAGTTTTGTCGTCAAATGAACATGAGACAAATACTATAGCGACGAAGATTAATAATAATCTTTTCATTATAATTTATTTCTCAATTTTATTATTTAATAATTGAATATATTCGTTAGCTTTTATTTTTTGGTCCTTAGACAAAAAATAATCTGATACTAATTTGATAGCCATATTTCTCCAAATCGATTCAGAATTAATAATAGGATTTACCGTTTTTATTATTAGTTCTTCGTTTCCTAGACTAAACAAAAAAATAGCTTTTTTAATTTTAATTAGATCTATATTTTCTTGGTCAATTGAGTTGATTGATAAAATTTTATCAAAAAAATTTATTATTTTTGAAGAATCTGTTTCTAAATTATTATCAATAATAAAATAGAGTGCTAATGGCGAATAGAATTTATGACTTTTATTAATAATATTTTCTAATAATTTCTTGGATTCATCTATATTTTTTTCTTTAAATTGAATGGTACTTAATGTGTATTGTTCTGAAAGTTTTATTTCATTTTTTTTCTGTGCTTCATTGTAAAAAAAATAAGCAAATAATGTTAAAGTTAAAAGTATTAATAAAAAAGTTAAATTTTTTACATTATTTTTAATAAATCTTAAAATTTTATCTTGTAGAGTTTTATTTAATATTTCTTTTGACATAATTTAAAACTTATTTTTTTGACTAGGAAATTTCTTTGTTAATACAGCTTTATTGTATTTTTGAACTCCTTTTTCAATTATATTATTTAACCTTGCAAATTTTTTAACAAATCTTGGGTAAAATCCGCTTAAACCAAGCATATCATCAGTAACTAAAATTTGCCCATCACAATGTATAGAAGCTCCTATTCCTATTGTTGGGATTTTCAAAGATTGAGTGATTTCTTTTGCAACCATATCTGTAACACACTCTACTACTACGCTAAATACACCTGCTTTTTCATTTCTTTTCGCTTCGTTGACTAATCTAGAATGATCTTTCTTTAGTAAACCGTGAACTCTAAATTTTTTATAAAATTGTGGAGTGAAACCTATATGACCCATTACTGGAACCCCCATCTTAACTATGCTTTCTATAATCTCAAAATTTTTTCCATTACATTCCATTTTAATAGCATCACATTTAGTTTTTTTTACCAACAATCTTACATTTTTTTTAGCTTCTTCAATGTTTCTATAAGTATTAACTGGCATGTCTACAACACATAATGCCTTAGATAGATTTGATTTAACGCTAATTCCATGTTGTATCATCATATCGAGAGTGACCTGATGTGTATTTTTCATACCATACATAGCTGTGGCTAAAGAGTCTCCAACTAAGACTATATCGCAGTATTTATCTAAAATTTTAGCTATAGGTTTTGAATAGGCTGTAAGACACACTAAAGGCCTCTTATTTTTAGTCTTTATAATTTTTAAAATATTTTTTTTCATTTATATTACACTGATAACTTATTATTAAAATTTACTTAAATAAAATTAATGAACTTTGTTTATTCTTTCTTGTATTACATCAAAAATAGATCTTGCTATAACTTCATTGCCAATATGATTCACGTGAATATAGTCTCCTGTAAAAATTTCATCTTTTACGTTATCAAAAATACTAGTTAGATCATATGAATATTCGTTAAGCTCTTCTCTTACAATTTTTTTTAAGACTGGAAAACTAATAAGATATGGTGTCTCAGAAGAAGTTTTAGTTAATTTATCATTTTTTTTAATTCTTTTTTCTTCATTGCTTAAACTAGTAATATTTTTAATATACAAATTAGGTTGTAAAAAATTGTAAAAATAACCTTTTTTTACATTGGTAATTTTTTGCGCGGTTAGGACTTGACTTGAATAATACCTAGACAAATAGTCTACACTCGATTTTATAGAATCTTTATGAACTCCAATACCAGTTGTATTTGGTAAGGTAATTTTTCTATATAAAGTTTTTAATATGTATCTCTTGGGGAAGGTGTAATATATTTTTATGATAATTTTTTGTATGAGACTATAATGTTGAATATTATGTACAGCTGCGTTTGCATCACTACCACCTTCTTTTCCTTGTCCAGATCTATTATCTCTGCCAACAATATAAGCAATGTCATTGTTGCCTCCATAAAAAATTACAATATCTCCACTCTTCAAAGAAGACTCCTTTAGTCTTATGACTTGATCTTGCGTCATATGTGATGGGACACCGTAATTTATTACGTTATATTTTTTACTTATTTTATTAACGAATAATTGAAGATATGAGGAAACTGTATGCTTATCTGGAACTATCTGACAATATAAAGTTGATCCGCCAAACATATGTATAAAATTTTTAGCATCTTTATTGTTATATTCTGTAAATCTATTACCATTAATTATGTTAAAACCGTCACTT